>OHAI01000327.1_pt1 | contig 37023 bp, 23 predicted proteins | sample 1577091 | NCBI WGS metagenome assembly OHAI01 (sample SAMEA3541548, study PRJEB24748) | human gut metagenome | biome: human gut; feature: human-associated habitat; material: faeces | place: China | collected 2012
GCGAATCTTCTTGGGCGTGGCTGCTGCCATACTGTCTCCTTCTGCATGCCCCGCGCGTGCGCCGCGGCTGCGGTTGCGTGCGCCGTGCACTGCTCGCCGTGCGCGAGGCATCTTGCTTGTGTGTCTCACCTAAATAGTGTACGTAAGAAAAAAGGATTGGTGTGGACATTCACGCGAAGTCAATGCTTGGGCGGTGACTCGTCCCGCCGGGCTCCCGTCCCGACCCCGTTCCGTCCGGCTCCGGCCGCCTGTCGCGAATAATGCGCATTTGGAGAAGGACGATGATGCAAGATACACTAATGCCTATACGTATCTAGCTTATGAAAGGACGCGTACCATGCCGCAATATCGCGAGCTCACCAAAAGCGAGCTCAGCGTTGAGCTGTTCGACCACTTTGATCGCACGCAGGTGGTAGGCAATTGCCGTCGCAAGCAGGATGGCGCATGGGCAACCGTGTGCGATCCGTCCATCGAGCAGTGGTCGCAGGCGGACTACGCGTATCTGGTTGATTGTTTTTTATGATCTTTCCCAGCAGCAAATTGAGTTGTTGTATTGGGAGGAAAATATCGAATCCATCAAAGTAACTGAAACAGAAAATGGATATGATGCTTCAATTACCATTGTTGATGCCACAAAAATGACGCAATATGGTTTTTCTTCTGCGGTCGATAATATATCTTCAAAATATGACATTCATCATGTAACAAGAAACGACTTATTCATGGATAGTTTGCCCAACGGAGGACTATTAAATCAGAAAAACATGGTTCTTATGGGGGTGGCAATCTTCATTATAATTGTGAGTGCTTTAGTAATTTACAATGTTTTCTATTTATCTGTTGTAAATCAGGTGCGGCAATTTGGGCAACTTCGTACTGTCGGAATGACACAGCAGCAAACAAAGAAAATCATGCGCTACGAAAGAAAATTTTTATGTAGAATTGGGGTTCCGATTGGTCTACTGATTGGTGGCCTTGCTGGATATTTGTTGCAACCTGATGGTTGGGATTGGATCGCTGCGGTAGTCTGGGGGATAATCATTAGTGTTATCATCAATTTCGTTGTAAAAGTATCGTTAAATAGACCTACAAAAATAGCCCTCAGCATTTCCCCGATCCTTTCCAGCAAATATATGATGGAACGCTTTGATTGTAAGGTTACTAACAAAGAAAAACGAAAATTATCTTCTTTGGGGCTGGCAATCATAAGCATAACATCACACTGGAAAAGCATTTTAGTTTCTGTGCTTTCTTTGGGTCTAAGCGGGCTTTTATTCGTCTTAGCTGCGACATACACCGCTTCCATTGATCCAGAGTCTATTGTAAAGAAAGATGTCTACCAGTATGGACAATTTGTGATTGATACTACTGGTAAATACAGTGAGAAAGTTTCGGAAATTGAAAACGTCAAACAAAAGATAATGGAGCTTCCAAACATTAGCAATATAAAGCAAGTTGTTGAAACAGATATTAGTTGGGCAGGGAAAAATAGCACAGGCAAAGATCAACTTTCTATTATTACCGCTAATGACTTTGCTTCTATTCAGCAATTCAGCGAATCAGGCGATTTGGATTACCAACAGCTTGTTCAATCTAACCAGATCGTTGCTGTAAATGGTGTAGAAGGTATTTCTAAAGGCGATACAGTAGAATTTACATTTGGGGATGGCACCCAAAAAATTTATACAGTGGGAGGCATATTAGATGGTGATCTGTATTCAAATACAGCAATTTATGGCGGCTGGTTTTTAATGCCTGCTGAATTGATAACAGAAAATTCGGCTTCTTTTGATGTTTCTATCAGGTTGATCGTAAAGGCAAATGATACCGGATTGGAGCACACCATAATATCTTTAGAGAAATTAGTGGATATGTCAGATGGATTAACACTGACGACTATGCAGGAAGCGATTGCTTCAAAAGAAGCTACTATCAGGCAGGTAGGAATATCTATCATAGGAGTAACACTATTCTTGCTGCTTTTTAGTATCATCACTTTTGCAAGCACAATTATTACAAATATAGCAACAAAAAAGTGAGAATACGCTATGCTTCAATCCATCGGTATGACTTGGAAACAACGACCGTATAAATTTTTCCGCCGATATTCAGCTTCGTTCCAAACGGCAGAACGCCGGTTGCAATGGTCCGGCCCTGCACCGGCATTTTTCCGGATGCGGTCGGGCCGCCCGCCCAGCGGCCACAGCAGACGGCGCAGTTGCAGTAAGCGGTCAGTTTAAAATTGCCGAGATATTTTCCCGAAGCGCTTTCCAACCGATCACCTGCGGTACTGTTTTCTGCACTTGTATTCTGCACATTTTCTGCTCCCGCCTTCTGTTTTCCACCATTCCCGTTTTCTGTTGTCTGGTTATCCACAGAGTTTCCTTCTTTTCTCCCATTATCCACATCTCCCGTTTCTATTTTGCTCTCACGTATTTCCTCCAAAATCCCCCGCACAGCAAATTCTGTCGATTTCTCATAGTTAAAATCTGAAATCAGAATCCCCGTCGCCTCGCTTCCAGCGTGGATTACTTTTCCATCACCGAGATAAATCATGACATGGTAAATAAACCCGCTCTCCCGCTGGTAAAACAGCAGATCACCAGGCTTTGCCTCCTGCACCGGAATGCGTGTTCCAGCTTTCGCCTGCTGGCGTGCATTTTATTTTAATACCATACTACCGGCTCATCTCCCATCAGGAACTTCAATTCGCCGCCTTTCATAATATCAGCGTATTCAATCCAGGGTTTCTTATATTCAGTTCCATTAAGGACAATACCTTGTATGTAATTGTTCTGCTGGCCTTTATTTTCACGTTCTATAACGAATTTACCAGCAGGAACGGCAATCTCTACTTTATCAAAGTTCGGATAGCCAAATACAAACTTGCCACCGGCAGGTTCTACCTGATAGAATCCGAAAGAAGAAAGGATATACCAAGCCGACATCTGTCCTACATCCTCATTACCCGACAAACCATCCGGCTGGTCTGTATACATTGTATGAAGAATCTCCTTGATTCTGTCGGCCGTCTTCCAAGGCTGACCTACAAGTGTGTACAGGTAAACTGTATGATGACTCGGTTCGTTACCATGCGCATACTGGCCAATCAGTCCGCTAATATCCGGAGAAGAAGCTTCTCCCATATCACCGTTTGCCAGGAATAAAGAATCCAGTTTGTTCACAAACGCTTCTTTACTGCCGAAGCATTCCACCAGTCCTTCTACATCGTGAGGTACCAGCCATGTGTACTGCCATGCATTTCCTTCACAATAATCATCGTCTCTATGAGAAGATGCATAAGGACTAAACGGAGTACGCCAAGAACCGTCGAGCATCTTTCCTCTCATGAAGCCCGTAGAAGCATCAAAATAATTCTTATATGACTTGCTACGTTTCAGGAAATATTCATAATCTTCCTGCTTGCCAAGTTTCTGAGCGGCTTGTGCCACTGCCCAGTCTGCAATAGCATATTCCATATCGTACGCAATGGCTTCCGTCATCTTGTCTGCCGGAATGAATCCGTATTCAATGCGATGTTCCATTCCACGTTCAGGCAACATAGAAGATTCTTTCAGTGCCTTGAAAGCCAATTCTGTATCGAATCCTTTGATGTCCTTCAAGATGGCATCTGCCACCACCGGTACCCCCGGATTACCTACCATACAGTTGGTTTCACACCCCATCAGATGCCATACCGGAAGCTTTCCCTGCTGCTGATGGATGTGAAGCATGGTATTAATGATATCACTCATCTTTTCAGGATGCAGAATTGTCATCAACGGCTGTGCCGCACGATAGGTATCCCACAGTGAGAATGTAGTGTAATTTACAAAACCTTCTCCTTTGTGCATCTGCTTATCGGCTCCATAATAATCACCATTCACATCACAAAATTCAGACGGAGCAAACAAGGTGTGATACAGACTTGTATAGAAAATCTTCTTCGAAGCCTCATCTGTGGTATACACTTTTACCTTATTCAATTCCTTATTCCAAGCAGCCTTAGCATCTGCAATCGTCTTCTCAAAGTCCCAACCACTCAGCTCTGTCTGCATATTCAGTTGTGCACCTTCTTCTGAAGTCGGAGACAATGCCACCTTCATATACACCGGTTCCTGATTTCCTGCAGCAAAATTGACTCTGGCAAACAGCTGTGCACCTTTTGCCATATCACCTTCCTTTACAGAATCGTTGACAATAAATTCTACATTATCAAACTTACGTGAGAATTCTGCACGGAAAAATACACGCTGGTCGTCGGCCCATCCCTTTGAATAACGATAACCGCTCACGGTACTATCGTTTACTACCCGTATCACGGCTTCTGTAGTTTTATCCCAGCAGCCACCGTTTACCATATCAAATACAATGGCCGGACTTTCATTCCCCAAGAAGGTGTATTTATGGAAGCCGACACGCTTGGTAGCTGTCAATTCTACATCCACATTGTATCTTGACAGGTGGGTACGATAGTAACCCGGAGTCACAACTTCTTTCGAACGGTCTGAGTAAGACCACAGACCCGTCTCATAAGACGAAGCATCTCCTCTTGAATAGGTCACTTCTCCTACTACCGGCATTACATTGATGTCATGCAAATCGCCTATGCCGGTGCCGCTCAGATGCGTATGCGGAAATCCTATCACCGTAGAGTCTGATACATGATAACCCGATACCCAGTCCCATGACTGAGGAATGCTTGTCGGACCCAGCTGAATAAATCCGTAAGGCACATTGGCTCCATAAAACACATGTCCATGTCCGCCAGTACCGATACGAGGGTCTACAAACTGTGTCAAATCTTCCATCTCCTGCCCTTTCTGGCTACTTCCACAAGAAGCCAGACACAAAGACAAAACCGGAACAAACAATAATGATTTCTTATTCATGGTTTTAAATTTAATATATGAAGGTTCTTATTTCTCATCTACTGAAAACGAGTAAGGAGCATCTTCTGCAGCTATACCTCTGTTTTCGTTCGGCAAGTTACTCATTTCTATTTGTATTTTCGCTCCATTCATCAAATCTTCATGTGAAAAATAGTTATGAGTATAAGATTTCCCATTCAATTTCATCTCTTTGATGTACAAATTCTCCTCACTGTTCAACGGAGCTTCAATCGTTACATCCTTTCCATTTTCCAGATGAATAGTTGCTTTCTTAAACAAAGGAGCACCTATCACATATTCATTGCTTCCCGGACATACCGGATAGAATCCTAAAGCTGTAAATACATACCATGCAGAAGTCTGTCCATTGTCCTCGTCACCACAATACCCATCCGGAGTCGGTGTGTACATCTTATTCATCACCTGACGCAACCAGTACTGCGCTTTCCACGGCTGTTTGGCATAATTGTACAGATAAATCATGTGCTGAATAGGCTGGTTTCCATGTGCATAGTTACCCATGTTCATTACGGTCATCTCACGAATCTCATGAATTACAAAACCATAATAGCTGTCATCGAATACAGGCGGTACAGAGAAGACAGAATCAAGCATAGACACAAAGGCCTTGTCCCCTCCCATCAGGTCAATCAGTCCCTGAGGGTCATGGAATACCGACCAGGTGTAGTGCCAGCTGTTTCCTTCAGTGAAGGCATCCCCCCATTTCAACGGAGAGAAAGGCTTCATGAATTCACCGTTTTCCTTCTTGCCTCTCATCAGTTTGGTTTCCGAATCAAACAGATTCTTATAGTTCATGGCACGTTCCGCAAAAAGCTTGATTTCCTTTTTCGGGCGGTTCAGTTCTTTAGCAAGTTTATAGATGCACCAGTCATCATACGCATATTCCAGTGTACGGGCTGCGTTCTCGTGTATCTTCACATCACAAGGCACGTAACCTAATTTATTATAATATTCATATCCCAGACGTCCCGTAGAAGATACTTCCGGATGCACGTTCTTTGTTCCATGAAGCAATCCTTCATACAATGTCTTCAGGTCGTCCACTTTCACCCCTTTCATATAAGCATCAACTAACACGGAAGCAGAATTGTTGCCCACCATACATCCGCGATGTCCGGGGCTGGCCCATTCAGGGAAGAATCCACTTTCTTTGTAAGTGTTGACAAGACCTTCCTGTATCTCTTTATTAACTGACGGATAAGCTAAATTCAACAAGGGGAAAAGACATCTGAATGTATCCCAGAAACCCGTATCCGTGTACATGTATCCCGGAAGTACCTGTCCGTTGTAAGGACTGTAATGCACTACCTGTCCGTTGGCATCTATCTCATAGAACTTACGAGGGAACAACAGCGAACGGTACAAGCAAGAATAAAACATACGATACTGGTCAAGATTACCACCTTCTACCTCTATTCTGCCCAACGCTTCGTTCCAAGCTGTCTTACCTTTTTCTACCAACACATCAAAACTGTCATTGCCCAACTCCTTCAGATTTTCTAAAGCCTGTGCCTGACTGATGAAAGAAGAAGCCACTCTGGCGTGTACCTTTTCACCTTTTCGAGTAGCGAAACCGATAATAGCTCCTGCATGATTTGCCTCCTGTTCAGCTTTATCCACAGAGATACAGCTGTCGGCCACTGTAGCCTTATATGTAAAAGGCTTATCAAATTCAATTACAAAATAGTTCTTGAAGTTATCAGGCACACCACCGCTGTTTTTGGTAGAATAACCGATAATACGGTTATTTGCCGCATCAATCTTCACATAAGAGCCCTTGTCAAACGCATCAATCACTACGTAAGAATGCTCATTCTCAGGGAAAGTAAAACGGAACAGAGCAGCCCGTTCAGTCGGGACCAGCTCTGTCACTACATCATGCTCTGCCAGATACACCTTATAATAATATGCCTTTGCTTCTTCACCTTTATGTGAGAACCAGCTGGCACGTTTATTTTCATCAAACACCGGCTCTCCTACCACCGGCATAATAGAAAACTGACCGTAGTCATTAATCCACGGGCTGGGCTGATGGGTTTGCTTAAACCCTCTGATTTTAGTCGCAGTATACATATACTGCCATCCGTCTCCCATCTTCCCGGTCTGAGGTGTCCAGAAGTTCATACCCCACGGACGTGCAATAGCCGGATACGTATTTCCGGAAGAAAACTCATAAGTAGACTGAGTACCAATCAGCGGATTTACATAATCTGCATAATTGGTGGCCTTACCGTGAAGGGCAAAGCACATTATCATAATTAACAATGCTAATTTCTTCATAACGAATTCCAAGTTTAAGATTTTCAATTAATACCATATATGTCCAGACTCATTACACATCTCCAGTTCCAATGTTGCACCCGACAGAATCTGCTCATGCGTAATAAAACTCTGATGATAGTCCTTACCGTTCAATTTCACAGCACGTATGTACCTATTTTCCTTATCAAGGTTTTTTGCAACCACAGTAAATACTTTACTATTTGCCAGCTGCAATTCAACCTTTTCAAATTTCGGCTTTCCAATTTCATATTCACCTGAAACAGGATTTACAGGATAAAAGCCCATGGCACTGAACACATACCATGCCGACATCTGTCCGCAATCCTCATTTCCACACAAACCAGCCGGGGTGTTCAGATACAGTTCATCCATAATCTGCGACACATATTGCTGCGTTTTCCAAGGCTGATTGACTTTATTATACAGATAGGCCACATGATGGCTCGGCTCATTTCCGTGTGCATACTGTCCAATCATACCTGTACTAAAGATAGGCAATTCGTGATCGTCCGTTGGGTGATACGTAAACATGCTGTCAAGCTTCTCGCTAAAGCGTTCTTTTCCTCCCACCAGACTAATAAGACCATCCACATCATGCTGTACAGACCAGAAATAATGCCATGCATTGCTTTCACAAATATGTGGCGTATATTCCTCGGCATGGAAATCTTTGATAAAATTACCTTTATCATCTTTGGGCTGCATAAAAGAAGTAGCCGGATTGTACACATTCCGGTAATTCTGCGAACGGGCATAGAAAGTATCCGCAATGTCCTTCCGTCCCATCTTGGCAGCCATTTCAGCGATACAGAAATCATCGAACGCATATTCCAGTGTTCTTGACAATGACCAGTTCTCGGAATTATATTCGTCTGTGACATTATAAGGAATGTATCCCTTTTGCTTATAAAAGCCAATACCTCTGTACTCATCAATATTCGCCGTAGCGACACAAGCTTCCAATGCCTTTTCAGCATCAAAATCACCGATACCCTTCAAATACGCATCCACAATAACTGGTACTGCGTGGTAACCAATCATCATGTCCGTTTCACTTCCATAGAAGTTCCATACCGGCAAACGACCATTCTGCTCATAGAATGCCAAAAATGACTTAATCATATCATTGGTCCGTTCTGGCTGCGTATAAGTAAACAGCGGATGTGATGCACGGAACGTATCCCAAAGAGAGAATGTACTGTAATTAGTCCAATTTTCTGCCTGATGTACCTTCTGATCCGGTCCGTAATATTGTCCGTCTACATCCGAATAAATAGTAGGAGCAAGCATACTGTGATAAAGTGCGGTATAGAACACGGTCTTGTCATCCTTATCCTCCGACTCTACCTTTATCTTTGATAATTCCTTATTCCATGTTTCCTTAGCCAGCAACCGATACTTTTCAAAGTCATTTTCCGGAACTTCTGCCTGCAGATTCTTGGCGGCACCTTCCATACTTACTCCCGAAATGGCAGTAGAAACAATTATCTGCTCATCCTTTTTCGTTGAGAAATCAAACCGGGCAATGTATGCAGTACCCATAGGAAGATTGTCCTTCAAAATAGGAGTCGTATCCATTTGTACATTCTCAAAAGGAACAGAGAAACGAGTTTGGAAGAACACCTTCTGCTTTCTGGCCCAACCATCCGAAAAACGGTATCCACGGATAGTCACAGAGTCTACTACTTCCACATAGCTGTCCTGAGTAGCATCCCAGTTCATTGTCTTTTTCAGGTTCAGGATAATGGCTGACTTTGCTTCCGGGAAAGTATAGCGTTGAATTCCACAACGCTCCGTTGCCGTCAGTTCCACATTAATTCCATAATCATCCAAAAAGACCTGATAATAGCCCGCTGATGCACTTTCCTTCTCATGTGAAAACTTGGAATGTACCCCTAGAGGAGCTTCTGCCTCTACGTATGGCAGGGTCACTGGCATAAAAGAAATATCGTACAAATCACCTGCTCCTGTTCCTGAAAGATGCGTATGGCTAAATCCGGCAATGGTACTGTCCGGATAATAATAACCAGCGATTCTGTCCCATCCCGGAAGCCCGTTGTCCGGACTTAATTGGACCATGCCAAAAGGTACTTGTGCACCCGGATAAGTATTTCCGGTAAAGTCCGTCCCAATGAAAGGATTCACATACTGTGTCAAATCTTCTTTCACAGGAGTAACAGGAGTAGAACAAGCCCATGTTAGACCAGCCAAACCAATAAAAGCCCAAAGTGAATTTTTCATGTTATTATAATAGCTAAAAGATACTGCAACCCCGCAGTGACTAAAGTTAAGAAAAATAATGATTAAAAAAACCGTTTTAGCCATATAATGTATTTAAAACCAACACCAATAGGCTAAAACGGCTTTCTTTATTCATTTATTAAAGGTAATTATCTGAAGTTGTTCGGCGTATGCCATTTGCCGCTGTCATCCATTGTATCCTCTACATCCCACCAAACTTTTGTTCCTTGAGTATAATTTGGTTTCAATGTATTTCGAGCTTCACTATCCGGATAGCTGATACGTTTAATCAACTTGTTGTTGTCAACTTGATTACCTGAGTTATTACCACCCTTCGGAAGCAATGCGTAACGCGGATAGTCAGTACGACGTAATTCGGCCCAACCTTCATTTCCATTCGGGAACACGGCAATCCACTTCTGAGTGATAATCTGTTCCAACTGCCATTCACGGTCTGTTTTCCAATCATGCAAAGCAACCAAACCATTTATATAGTTGTCCGCTTTGTTGGTATCAATGCCGTAATAGTCCATAGAAGCTTTAACCCCAGCTTTGTACAAATCTTGGACAGATGTTCCATCGCTCAAATCAGACCAACGCAAATAAGCTTCTGCCTTTAAGAACAAACTTTCAGCATATCCCATCCATACAATCTCACGCGCATAATTCCACCAGATTTGAGGATTCATTACATCTGAAGTCGTACTGCAACGATTAGGTGAATAGCTGGTTGTATAGCTTCGTCCAAGACTCGGCTCTCCATTACGCACACCTGTAAAGTCTTTATTTGATTCTTCCGGATTAGCAACATTTAATTTATCAAATTCTGTCGGACGGAACCACAAGATTTCACAACGTGGGTCAAGAATACATTGAGCTTCATCCTTATTGAACTTCATGGTTGCATCCTTATCAGAATCCTTTACTTCCCATGTAGACTGGTCAGTTGGAAGAACTCCACCTACAAAAGATTGATTCTTATATGCCCATTCCATCTCTTTAGTAAGCACAACGTTTGCTCCCCAGCCAAACAACAATGCATAGATATTTTCATTACCTCCTGCAAGATACTGGCGTTTAGGAGTCTGCTTCAAATTATCATCATTGCTTTTCATCAAACCAGCAGGATCAGTTAATGCCAGTTTAGCTTGTTCTTTTGCTAAACCCGGATCTGCATTAGAAACACGCAAAGCTAAGCGCAAACGAAGTGTGTTGGCAAAACGACGCCATTTGTCAATATCGCCTCCAAAGCATTTATCATCCTCGCTCTTGATAGTATATTGCGAACCCGGAATGTTTTCTTTATGCAATGCAGTAATTGCCTGATCCAGAATCGGGAATATGAAATCTTTGTATACTGACTCCTGTGAACTGTATTCTACATTTTCTTCAGGAGGCATGGCACCTTTTACATAATATTTAATAGGAATATCACCGTATGTATCTGTCTGCATAGACAATAAATACGCATAATAAATACGAGTTACATAATACAATGTATGGTAATATTCAGGATTACAGAAGTGGCAAGTCTTTATAATCTGAGCATATTCACCAATAGTACGATCATCATAGAAGTGTTTCCAACGACCACCTGACCATCCATCTGCATAAGAATAGGTAGGAGATGAGGTCACAAAACCACTCACATTATTTCCCCAATATCCGGCATAAATATCATGAGTCAGATTAGTTGTTGTCTGATAATCGTTATATGCACCTTCATAGAGGAAGTTAGCTAATGTAACTCCGATAGCCCCTTCCATACCTTTGATACTTTTCAATGCATTTTCAGACAATTCATAGTCAATGTCAATACCATTTGGAGAAACATTTTCTACTGTCGGGTCGTAAATAGGAGCATACGGGTCGGTATTTAACTCCTCAAAATCGTGACAGCCTGCCAGTGCTAACAAAGAGCACATGGCAACAGATTTATATATATTGAACTTCATAAATTACTATTTTATTTAAGATTAGAAACCTAAACTAACTGATAAACCGAATGTACGAGTATATGGCAAAGCCGCATAATCGATAGCTTGAGAGAACATCGTTGTATCGTAACCACCTTCAGGGCTTGTACCCGGAGTGTGTTTCAACAGATAACACAAGTTACGTGCTACGAATGAAACGTTCAATGAAGTCAACGGAGTTTTCTTCAATAATTTTGACGGGAATGAGTAACCCAATGACAATTCTTTCAATTTAATGAATGAAGCATCATACAAGAAGTCTTCAGGCAACAATGAACCATAATACTGAGAAGCAGAAATCTTAGTAGTATTAGGTGTACCATCTTCATAAACACCCGGGAATACCATCATATAATTATCTTCTTCTCCACGGTTAGCAGTACGTGCAGCCAAACCACTACCTGTTGCAACCATTTCTGAGTAAGAGAAGATATCACCACCAAACTTCATATCAAACATAGCAGACAACGTAACACCTTTATACGTGAAAGTAGGAGATACAGACATTGTAAGTTTCGGCTGAATATTTCCAATCGGATTAGCGACACGATTGTTTTCGTCAGTATCTGTCAACGGCAAACCGTTTTCCTTATTAATCAAAATATTGCCGTTTTCATCACGCTTATAAAGTGTTCCTGCATAAATTTCACCTAATTTTTCGCCTTCACGTGCACCAACCTTAATCGGGAAGTTTCCATCACCATTAAAGAACATATAACTTACTCCTTGCTCTGGTGCCAGTTCCTTCACCATAGATACGTTATGAGCCATGTTTACATTCAAATCGAACGTAAAGTCTTTTGTATCCACGATAGTAGAATACAACATCAATTCAACACCCTGATTTGAAATCAAACCGGCATTTACCCATTGACCACCTGACCATGGAGCTGCAGCAGGCACTTTCATAATCTGGTTTTTAGTCTTGCTGTAATAATAAGTGAAGTCGAATCCTAAGCGGTTATCAAAGAATTTCATATCCAAACCCACTTCATAAGAAGTAGCGATTTCCGGCTTCAGCTGGTCATTCATCTTCACATTGTCTTTACTTGGAGTCAGCACACCTTTATCATATTTGAATGAATAAGTGTTATACAACTGATATGGATCAGTATCCTTACCTACCTGAGCTGCAGACAAACGTAATTTCGCAAATGTCATCCAGTCTGGTAATGTTTTATCCAAAGAGCGAACGAAATCAGAGATTACAAAGCTCAAGTTGGCAGACGGATAGAAGAATGAATTATTCTGCTTAGGCAATGTAGAAGACCAGTCATTACGCGCAGTCAAATCCAAAGACAAATATTCTTTCCAAGCCAACTGTGCAGAACCAAATACTGAGTTCATGGCACGTTTGTAACCATCTTCATTTACTGAGTTAATCTGGTTAGCTGCATTCAACATCCAGGAACTCTTATCAACCATGTTACCTACAGCAGCACCCAATGTTTCATAACGCTGGTACATGAAGTTTGAACCCACATTGAAACCTAAACGGAAGTTATCAGTAATTTGCTTGTCACCTATCAACATGAATTCCGCATTTGATTCGAAGAAGTTTTCTTCACTGCGGTTCATTTCATCATTAGTGATAGCTGATACTGAAGTTTCATTATTGATACCATCACCGGCATTCGTACTTTCAATACGAGTACGATAATAATCGAACGCATATTTAGCAGAGAAATGCAACCAATCGGTAAAATTAATCTTTGCATTATAATAACCAAATGCACGCCAGCGTTCATCTGAGTTATGACGCTGATTCAATACGTAATATGGGTTACGTACACCTGCAGTCGGACCATTCCAGTTTACATGTACATGATCTTCATCTGAATACTGTTTCAGATCATCCAGACGGATGTTATTAGGAATACCCATCAGCTGATTAATAGCACCGTAGTTACCATATTCTGGACGGTCAGTAGCTTTTGTACGAGACAATGAAATCTTACCATCCATTGAAAGATACTTGTTAAGTTCCGTACCGGCATTTAAGTCAATATTCGTACGACTCAGTTCTTCGTTCGGGAACACACCTTTATTACTTGACTGGCCAAATGACGCACGGTAATGAGAAGTTTCTGTACCGTTCTGAATAGAAACATTGTGAGTCTGAGAGAAACCAGTTTCAAAGTAATCTTTCAACTTATCTCCGTAAGCCAAATACGGATAAGTTTCACCGTTCCATGCTTCTTTCATACTTCCATCCAAAACAGGTCCCCAGCTTGAACCATCCTCATTCGAATAGATAGCTCCCACAGGACCGTCTTCAGGATTTGTATTGATATGTCCCTGACCATAACGTCTTTGCATGTCAAGTGTTTCTGCCACATTTGACCAAGTAAAGTTACCATTATAGCGAACACCGAAACCTTCTTTTTTAGAACCTTTCTTCGTAGTAACCAAAATGACACCGTTACCTGCACGGCTACCATAAAGAGCTGCCGCATTTGGACCTTTCAACACAGAAATGCTTTCAATATCATCCGGATTAATATCCAATGAAGCACCACCACGGTCTACACCACCATAGAAAGAAGCGTCAGAAGTACTATTGTCGCTGAATGGTACTCCATCCACAATCCACAACGGTTGGTTATTGTCGCTCAGTGAAGAGTTACCACGAATAGTAATCTTGGTAGAACCACCCAAACCTGTAGATGAAGTATTCATTGACAAACCGGCTACCTTACCTTGCAAAGCACTGGTCACAGAAGGGTCACCTGTCTTGTTCAACTCATCACTCTTCAATTCCTGCACAGCGTATCCCAGCATTTTTTTCTCACGCTTGATACCCAAAGCAGTAACGACAACCTCATCCAATACCTCAGTATCTTCATGCATGGTCAAGTCAATCACTTCTTTGCCTTCTACCTTCATCTCTACACTCTTATAGCCGATATAAGAGAACTGAAGCACTGCATTTCCAGGTACGCTCACAGTATAATTCCCATCATAATCGGTAATGCTACCATTGGTAGTTCCTTTTTCCATAATAGTCACACCAATCAGTGGTTCACCTGTCGCATCTACTATACGTCCGGTAATCGTCTTCTTTGCAGCATTCTGTGCAGGCGACTTCTTAACTGTGGAATTATCCATAGACAGATAAACGACTTTATCGTCTATTTTATAAGAAATATTTTTTCCACTCAAAGCCTTGCTCAATACTTCCTGCAAAGAAGAATCAGTTACATTCAAAGATTCAAGTTGAACAGAAGCAAGCTTATCGTCATAAAAGAACTGATAATCCGACTGAGCCTGGATTTCTTTAATCACACTTCCCAATTTGGGGTTAGAAAGTGAAAGATTAAACTGCGCCGAAACCCACTGAAACGGAGCTGCCGACAAGCCTAAAAAAACTAATGTCCTGAGATACTTTCCCGAACATAAGGATTGCATTTTCCCTTCTAAAAATAAATTCTTTTTAAGGTTAAACATAATCTTGTTATTTTAAATTATTACTACAATTTCCGATAGTACATATATAACAGCCATCTTATATAAAACACTTACTCAAATTCATTATTTTTTTTCAGGGAACAAAAAAAATCGGCAAACACCTCATAAAAGCGTGTTTGCCGAATCGGATTTTACTCCATGGGTTCAATCAAAACCTTATCACTCTCTATCTTGTATCTTATCGGAATGCTATTTTGCAAGGTCTTCATCACATCCTCAAGTTTTTCTTTTTTCTCTATCATACCCGAATAGGTATGTTCCAGATCAATATCCTTACGCACTTCAATCTTGACATGATATAAGTCCTCCAGCACTTTTGCGATATCCTGAACAGTTGCATTCTGGAACGGAACCATGTTATTCCGCCAAATACCATCCATAAGCGAATTGGTTTCTTTTACCACCATCTTATGGTTGTTCTTTTCTACAATGGCTTTCTGACCAGGGAGCAAAACAATTTTTGAATCATCATTAGCAGATTCTACAAGCACTTCTCCTTCTATAAGTGAAGTCTCTGCCACGGTATCCTTGTCATAGCTCCTCATATTAAAAATCGTACCATGCACTACCACGGTCATCAATTTACTCTCTACCGTAAACTTATGCTTACCTGTCTGCCGAGCTACTTCAAAATAGGCTTCTCCATTCAGTCTGACTTTCCGGTTGTCATTTGTAAAAGTTTCCGGATACTCAAACATACTTCCTTTATTCAGCCAAACCTTGGTTCCATCTGCCAGTTCAATCTTTCTTATCTTATTGTCCGCGTAAACTCTTATCATATCTTCGCTTGTCAACCCTTTAAAAGAAAGCCATCCTATAAGCACCAGAACAAGTACTGCCGCCGCATATCGGGTCCACAAAAAGAGATGCTTAACCTGTTTTTTCTTCTTCTCCGAAACGACAGGTATCTCAGCAGGCTGTACAACGGACTTCAGCCGTCGCATTGCAGCATTTATCTTATCTTCTTCGTCGTATTTCCACTTTCCCAGATGATATAGCTCCTCTATGGAAAACAAATACTTTTTGTTGTCGGGAGAAGCACTGATATATTCATTCAGCGCCTTCATATCTTCAGCTGTTGCAATTCCCTGAAGATACCTCCATATAATATCGTCACTAATGTTATTCATATATACCTAAAAAACAAATTAATAATAAAAGCAGATGACTGAGCTTTACACGCAGTATCTTCAATGCCTTATACATATGGGCTTCTACCGTTCTCAGGGAAATACCAAGTATGTCGGCAATTTCCTTATTCTTCATCTCGTAGAGATAGCTCATCTTAAATACTTTTCGGCTCTGATCCGGCAAATCATTGATGGCAGACAGAATTTCTTTTTTCATCTCCAGATTTTCCATTCGTGCCATTACCTCAGAATTTTCATAATTGTAATAGGCCATTTTCTGAGCAAAAAATTCTTTTTCTTCCGATGTGTAACTATCTACAACTGACTTATGCTTTAGAAAATTAATAGACCTTGTATAAACAGACCTATATAAGAATGACTTGATGTGGTCATCAAAATCAATCTTACTTTTATTGTTCCACAATTCTACAAATACATCCTGAACAATATCTTCCGCATCATCCTCACCTACCAGACGGGCTGCATAAAACAGCAACGCAGAATAATGCTGTTTAAACAAGTCATAATATATTGTTTCAAAATTGTTTACAGACATGAGTGATCAGATTTGGTATTTATCACAAAGATAAATTTTAAAATCTATTTCAACAACTTTTATGTAAAGTCATCCACTAATATCTGTTTTTATATTATGATGCCGACAATTCTATCAAAGATCTACTTTTATTTTCCTGAAAACAATCTTCTTACCTATAATTCCTTTATACTGATAGCTACCCCACCACTGGGTGCCAACTTTTGTCTGAGTTTAGTCTTATGACTTATGGTTCGTGTTTCTATCACATACTCTTTCGGATTTGTCCGCCAGTCCGCTTTCTTTCCGTCTGCATAGATAACTGCCTGATACTTTTTCCCTTTCGGCAGGAAGCTGAAGTCGATAAAGGCTTCACGACTGTTTTCATCCGTAATACCTCCTACATACCATTCATTTTTCCCTTTGGCCTTACGGGCAATCGTAATGTAATCTCCCGGTTCTGCCTCCAATATATAGGTATGTTCCCAGTCAACCGCCACATCCTTAATAAACTGGAATGCATCCGGATATTTCTCATAATTCTGGTACAAATCAGCAGCCATCTGAAGCGGACTGTACATCGTGACATACAAAGCTAATTGTTTTACTAATGTAGTACCCAGCTTTGCCTTGTTACTGCCATACACTGACAAGTCTCCCTCAAAAATACCCGGGGTGTAATCCATCGGTCCTCCCATCAGACGGGTAAACGGAAGTATGGTCTGGTGGTCCGGACGAATGCCGTTGAACGATTCAAACTCTGTTCCTCTTGCCGACTCCTGTGCAATCCAGTTAGGATAAGTACGGCATAAGCCGGTCGGACGAACCGCTTCGTGCGAATTGACCATAATCTTATACTGAGCCGCCTTTTCTGCTACACGGTTGTAATGGTTCACCATCCACTGCCCATCGTGATGCTCACTACGTGGAATAATCGGTCCCACATATCCGGTTTTCACCGCATCGTATCCGTTATCTTTCATGAAACGGAACGCATCATCCATCTGACGCTCATAATCTGCCACGGACGAGGTTGTTTCATGGTGCATGATAATCTTTACTCCTTTGGAAGCCGCATACGCCTGTAACTCCTTCACATCAAAATCTGGATAAGGAGTAGTAAAGCTATAGATAAATTCTTTGGCATACGCATAGTTATCTTCCCATCCTTCATTCCATCCCTCTACCAATACGGCATCAAATCCGTTTTTGGCAGCAAAGTCAATGTATTCTTTCACATGAGCTGTATTGGCTCCATGATGCCCGTTAGGTTTCAGTTGTTTGTAATCAGTCTGTCCGATCACGACATCCTGCGTGTCAGTATAGGCCCATGTAGAACCTCCACCCGTGAAATATTCCCACCATACACCGACGTATTTAGTAGGCTTTATCCAGGAAGTATCCTCTATCTTACAAGGCTCATTCAAATTCAGAATCAAGTTGGAAGCCAGTATATCGCGGGCATCGTCGCTCACAATAATCGTACGCCACGGAGTTACACTTCCAGTCTGAATGTATCCCTTGTTCCCATTCTTATCAGGCGTCAAGTGTGCACTCATAAGGTAAGTTCCTGCATCCAGATTCAAATGCATGGCCGGATAGTTTACCAGTGCAGCCTCATGAATATTAATATACAGTCCGTTGTCAGACTTCATCATCAACGGAGTCTGCACAGCCAGATTCGGAGTCGGTGATTTACAAGCCAAAGGCTCATTACGGGCTTCATCAATTAAAAGAGGTACCTCCGAGAGACGGGAAGTAGTTATCTGAAACTCATTGGTATCGTAGTCAGCTGGAATCCAGAAGGCTTTATGGTTGCCAGCCAGCTGGAATTCTGTCAATTCTTCTTTTAGGGTAAAATGACGCAAATTACTTTGCACAGGGAATTCATAACGGAACCCCAGTCCATCATTAAACAACCGGAAACGGATATTCAAAAGTCTGCCGGATTTTTCTTGTTTCAGTGCCACCCACAACTCTTTATGGTGGTCTCTGATCTCACTATTCTGTCCCCAGACTGTTTTCCAAACCGTATCGCAACTATCTATCTTCGTTTCCACCACACTAAAGTTACGATCAAATGCAATCGAAGGACTTATCTGAAAGCCCATTTTGCTTTCGTTTATCACTTCTTTTTCTTTGTACATTAACGAATAGACTGGTTTGCCTTCGTCTGATAGATGAAACTGCATCTTGAAGTTTCCGTCGGGCGAGGTCAATGTCTGTGCATTCACCGTTACAGATGCCGCCAGCAACCCAAGCAATACAAAAATCGTTCTCATCGCTGTATGTTTTTATGTTAGCTGTATATTTTATCTTAATACTATATATGTAACAACTATACAGAAAAAAACACTTACTACATTACGCATAAGTTGAAAATAAAATTTTACTTCTATCTTTTTGAAATCATCTGAATGGAATATAAGATAGAGTGTCAATTACTATATAATACATTGGATGAACATATCATATACCTGTTAATAGTCCTTTCATAAAAATATACTTTTATGAAGATTTTTGCATAAAAGCCCTAAACAAGCTGCACAGTTTCTTAATTCATGTTATAAAACATACTATTCACTTGTAGTTTTCCTGAAAACCCTTACATTTGCAATGTGTTTTTCATAGTATTAGATTTAAGGTTAACAAAAGGTTGGAGTTCAGCGGAACTCCTTTTTTTATGTCCTTATCCCATCTCTTCTTCCTGTCGCATTAAATACCAATCAAAAATCACAGCTATCAAAATGGCAAGAACAAATAAAAGAGTAACTTTGCTCCAATGAAAGAAAACAACAAAGTTTTACTAGGTATGAGCGGTGGAACCGATAGTTCGGTCGCTGCCCTTTTATTGCAAGATGCAGGCTACGAAGTGACCGGTATCACCTTTCGTTTTTATGAAAAAGACGGAAACACAGAATACCTGGATGATGCACGCGACCTCTGCCGTACGCTAAGCATACCTCATCTGATTTACGATGCACGGGAAATGTTTCAGGAAAAAATCATACGCTATTTTATTCAAGAATACATGGTTGGACGTACCCCCGTGCCCTGTACACTCTGCAACAATTACCTGAAATGGCCCTTGCTGCAACAGATAGCTGACAAAAAAGGTATTTATCATCTGGCCACCGGGCACTACGTCAACAAGCAAAAGATAGATGGATATTGGCACATTACCTGCGGAAATGATGCAGATAAAGACCAGTCTTTCTTCTTGTGGGGACTTCCACAATCCATTCTGGAGAGAATGTGCCTCCCTATGGGTGGGCTGACCAAGACCCGTGTACGCGAAATCGCTGCCGCACGTGGATTCCTGAAAGCCGCCAAGAAGCGTGACAGCTTAGGTGTGTGTTTTTGCCCGATGGATTACCGTACCTTCCTGAAAGCTCATGTACCCGAAGGAGAAATCATCCCTGGAAACTTTTATGACGAGCAAGGACAGAAAATCGGGAAACATGAAGGCTATCCGTTTTACACCATCGGACAGCGGAGAGGGTTAGGTATTCACTTGAACAAAGCGCTCTTTGTCAAAGAAATCATTCCGCAGGAAAATAAAGTAATTATCAGCGACAATCTGCACGCACTGGAGAAAAACGAAATGTATCTCACCCACTGGAACCTGATCAATCCTGATGTAGTGCTTGGACACGAAGATGTCATTGTTAAAATACGCTACCGGAAACAAGCAAACCGATGCACTGTTACCTTACTGGACGACCAGCGACTGCATATACAACTGCATGAACCGCTGGCTTCTATTGCCAGCGGGCAGGCAGCTGCATTTTATCGGGGTAATACCGTATTGGGAGGAGGGATTATTGAGTAATCAACAATCCTTCTCTCTGCATTTTTCAAAGAAATAATCTGTAAAGAAACGCGCGTTTCTCTTCATTGTTTCCCGTCCGTGTTCCTCACCCAACGCACTGTTCAGACAAGCATCCGGAAGCATATCGGCATCCTGCAAAGCACAACTCAAATCGTAAGGTATCACATTGGGATTCAATATAAACATGGCAGCCTGCTTCTTGGCTGCTTCAGCATCATAGAATGTATTATCCGGTGAAGAAATGCATTCACACAACTGCATTTGAACATGTATGCCGGTATGTGGAGAAACCATCAGAACCAATCCGTGTGTGGCATCCATCTTCGGCAATTCGATTCCTTCTTTTTCCTTATATCCCAATTTCTGAGAAAGGAAGTCCTGCACTTCTTCTTCCGACTTACAGAACACAAATTGTTTGCCACCGGATGCTTTCATAAATTCATCAAATGTTTTCTTTATGCCTTCACGTGCGGCAATTCGCTGGTCAATCTCTTCCTGCACTTTCTCCTGTAAATCAGAAACAACCAGCATACCGTCTTGCCACCAGGCTCCTCCGTACTGTACCAGTCGGCAACTTAATATGGTTACTCCTTCCTTACGGGCTTTCAAGGAATCCATATTTAAAGAGTCTTTCCGAATACTCAGCTGTTCTCCTTCTTTTTTCGACAAATCTTTTACAAACAGGAATTTTTCATCTTCTCCTTCATAAAGATACATTTCCTGTGGAAGAGCTTTTACTTCAGCCCACAAAGCTGTTTCAGGATGACTTTTTCCTATCAAAGCCAGCCATTCTACCGATGTCAAGGAAAGCAAGTTCTTGCGTCCTTCAAACAGAATGTTCTGCTTTACATCGTACGACAAAATATGCGGATTGACATTCTGCCCCATCCGTGCAACCGTATCTACCACTCTCTGATATTCACCCCGGTTTTCAAAACCTACATAACTGCAGAAGTGGAACCACTCCAGTACACTACGATAACGCATATAATCGTTTTCTCCAAAGGCCTCCCCATAAAACATCGCATGCAGCCGCTCATTCTCTGGAGCCACCTGAAACTCTTCCGACAAATAATCATAGATTTGATTAGCCAATTCCTCAAAAGCCGGATTCTCCGGATTCAATACGCCACCAGCCTGTTTCTCCATGCATTGAAGATAATGCCATAATAGAAACTGCAAATCTTCCGGATTCACTTCTCCCGGATAATAATCTTTTTCTTTTTCCGGAGTCATAAAAGGAATAAGGCAACCATACCGCTTACGGCATTCTTCAGAGAATGCTTGCCAGATTCCGGTCTGCGAAATCACATCCTGAAACCAGAGCGTCAAATAAATGGCAATTCCATGCACTGAATGTTCCGGATAACGCCCTCCGACAAAGTCCTTTAAACATCCAGCTATATGATTGGCAATGTTTACATAGTACGTATCTACTTCATCCTGTCGTTCGTATGGTTGAAATAACATCCACTCTTTTACATATATCTTTTTCATATTACATAAGATTTTAAGTTCTGGAGTGCAAATGTAAAATAATTATGAGAACAAGCAAGCTATCCCAAAAAGACTTATTTATTATTCACAAGTAATTCACAACCTGTTAATTTCCATATTACACTGATAATCAACAGTAAGATAAAATATCAACAAGTATATCCACAAGTCTTTCAACAAGTAATCAACCGAGGTGTTTATATCCTATTCTCATAAAAAAATCCTGTCAAGACCTTTTTTTAAAAGCCCTGACAGGATACTATCGTTATTCTACAAATAAGATTACTCTTTCCGTTTTGCCTTCAACTCTTCGGCAGGCACCATGCGGTACAGACGGTCGCTGGGACGAATACGGTCGGGCACTTTAAATGATACATGTACGCCCTTCTTCACCACATCCACCGGCTTCAAGTCTACACGAGCCTCGTCCAAGGTGACATACATGGCACCGGTAGTAGGACCGGTAATCAACAATTTATCGCCAACTTTAATTTCTGAAGCTTCAATCAGGAATTCAGCCACTCCGATGTTTGAGAAGTATTTGATTCCACGTCCGGCATATACCTTACGCTCCGTCGCTTCCGAACCGTAGTTCTTGCTCCATTCACCCAAACGCTGTCCTAAATAATAGCCGTTCCAGAAACCACGATTGAACACTGTCTTCAGACGTTCATCCCAGTTGGCCACCTTTTCATCGGAGAATGTACCATCAATGTACGACTGGATAGCTTCCTTGTAGCATTCTACTACTGTACGTACATACTCAGGTCCACGAGCACGACCTTCAATCTTGAATACCCGTACACCCGCTTCAATCATCTCGTCCATAAAATGAATGGTCTTCAAGTCTTTCGGCGACATGATGTACTGATTATCCACTTCCAGTTCAATGTCACTTTCCTTATCCTTTACCGTATACGCACGACGACATACCTGCATGCAAGCTCCACGATTGGCCGAAGCATTCAACTCGTTCAGGCTCAGGTAGCACTTTCCGGAAACTGCCATACACAAAGCTCCGTGACAGAACATTTCGATACGAACCAGTTCCCCCATCGGGCCCTTGATTTGCTGCTCCTGAATGGCATCGTAAATCTTACGGACCTGTTTCAGGTTCAGTTCACGTGCCAGTACCACCACATCGGCAAAACGTGAATAAAATTTCAATGCTTCTGCGTTACTGATGTTCAACTGAGTAGAAAGGTGTACCTCCTGTCCCACTTCATTACAGTAAGCCATGACTGCCACATCGGCCGCAATGACCGCACTGATACCTGCTTCTTTTGCCGCATCCACAATTTTACGCATCAAGGCAATATCCTCGTCGTAAATAATGGTGTTAATGGTCAGGTAACTCTTTACCCCATGTTCATCACATATCTTGGCGATTTCACGCAAATCGTCTATAGTAAAAGTGCTCGCCGAACGCGCACGCATGTTCAAGCTTTCAATACCGAAATAGATGGAATCAGCTCCGGCATGAAGGGCAGCCGCCAATGACTCACGTGAGCCTACGGGCGCCATGATTTCAAAATCTTTGATTGTATAACTCATTTCCGTGATTGTAATATTACGGTGCAAAGGTAGCGTTTTTTCAGGATATAATAAAATTTCACTACCTTTGCGCGACAATATCAAGGCAATGAAAATTAGAAACATAGATTTAGGAGAAAAGCCAGTATTGCTGGCACCGATGGAAGACGTCACCGACCCTGCATTCCGCCTGATGTGCAAGCAGTTTGGTGCCGACATGGTGTACACGGAATTCGTATCGAGCGATGCCCTGATTCGTTCGGTAGGGAAGACCATGCTGAAACTGAACATCAGCGAAAAAGAGCGTCCGGTAGCCATTCAGATTTACGGAAAGGATACGGATACCATGGTGGAAGCAGCCCGCATCGTAGAACAGGCCAAGCCTGATATATTAGACCTGAACTTCGGTTGCCCGGTGAAGCGGGTAGCAGGAAAAGGCGCCGGTTCCGGCATGCTGCAAAACGTACCCAAGATGCTCGAAATTACCCGGGCGGTAGTGGATGCCGTAAAGATTCCGGTTACCGTGAAAACTCGCTTGGGATGGGATGCAGAACACAAGATTATCGTAGAACTGGCGGAACAATTACAGGACTGCGGAATTGAAGCACTGACCATTCACGGACGTACCCGTGCACAGATGTATACCGGTGAAGCCGACTGGACCCTGATTGGAGAAGTCAAGAAAAATCCGAGAATGCGTATCCCCATTATCGGAAACGGTGACATCACTACCCCACAGCGTGCCAAAGAATGTTTTGAACAATATGGAGTAGATGCCATCATGATTGGACGGGCCAGTTTCGGACGTCCCTGGATTTTCAAGGAGGTAAAACACTATTTAGAAACAGGTGAAGAGTTGCCGCCTCTTTCTTTCAAATGGCGAATGGATGTATTGCGTCAGGAAGTGCTCGACAGTGTAAACCTGCTGGATGAACGCAGAGGTATCCTGCACGTACGCCGTCATTTAGCTGCATCCCCTCTTTTTAAAGGAATTCCTAATTTCAAGGATACACGTATTGCCATGCTTCGCGCAGAAACACTGAATGACCTGAATGGTATATTAAACCATATAGAAGCTACTTTCGGTAAGGAATAATCCTTACCGATTTTTTTAATACATCCGTTTAAAGACCGGAGAAATAAACCAGCGCTTATACATCAGCGTAGCCAGCTGATATACGAAGAAAGCGGTAATAAGTCCCACCAGCGAATCAATCAGGTAGTGCGCCTGAATATACACTGTGGCACAGCACAGCAACACATAGAACGGGAACAGAATGTAGGCCAATTTCCGGTTCACACGCCAGGCCATAATCATCACAATCGTTGAGATTCCCACATGCGAACTGGGGAAAGCTGCCGTAGGACGTTCACCCACTTCCTGTGAAGCTTCTACCAGATTATAGAAGAATCCGTGTTCATATCCCGGGCCAGGAAGCAAGAAAGTATTGTTATTAAAATAATCTCCTATTGCCGGGAAATCACAAGCGTTCACTTTATCCATTCCAATGGCAGGGAAATAGAATTGCGGTCCGGCCACCGGCACCAGAATGTAGAACAAATAGTAAATGAAGAAAGAAGTGACCAGCACGAAGCAAATCTTCTCAAACCATTCAAAACGGGTCAGGAAATAATATACCACCACTATCAGCATCATGGGATAGTAAAAGAAATACCCCATGTTGAAAGGCTCACTGAACCACATGGAAGGACACAGCTTGCTAAATTCCACCGAAGGCTGGCAATGGAAAATAGCCTGCTCAGCGGAAGCAAACACGTAATCCAGGTTCGGGAACAAGCGGTTGAATTCAAACGTATCCGGATACCAGTATGCCAACAGTGACATTTGCACGACCATACGGACAAAAGCCGTCAAGCGGCAGGGGAATGCCTGATACAAATATATCAGTACGAATGTCAGGACCACAATGCCCAAACGTTCCAGCAACATCATCCCGGGATGATCCATCCGGGGATACAAAAGCAAAATCAAAATAGTGGTCAGTGCATTGTAAATCAAGCTAATGCTTTCTACAGCAAACAAGCCCTTTCCACTTTCTACTCGTTCAAATAACTTCAGTTCTATAGCCATCCTTCTTTTTTATACCAGGCAATGATTTCTTTTACACCTCTTTCCAACGGATATTCGGGAACATATCCTAATTCCTTTTCCAGCGGTGAGATGTCGCACCGCCAGTTGCGCTGTTTCATAATACGGTATTTATCACAATTCAGTGTACTCGTCTTACGGAGTATCCGTCCTACATTCTCTGCCACAAAGGAAATGGCTTTCAAAAGAAGCAACGGACAAACGAAACGAAGCATCCACGGGTTTCCCAATTCTTTCCGAATCAAATCGGAAAACGTATGACTACTGTATACCTTTCCGTCGCTCACAAAATAAGCGCGGCCTGTGACATTTTTTTCAATAGCCAGATAAATGGCCTGTACCAAGTCCTTCACAAACACAAACGTAATATCCTGACGTTTGAAACCTGCTGCAAAATCCACATGCTGCTGCACGGACTTCGCCATCAGGAAATAATCGCGTTCCCGTGGACCATAAACTCCCGTCGGACGGAAAATCACATACGGAAAATTGGTCAGGGATTTCAGATATTCCTCGGTATGCAGTTTACTCAGTCCATACGCCGTATTAGGTCGGGGAGTGTCCGTTTCACAAATGGATGAATAGTCTTTTTCCCGAATCGGTCCAAATATACTTAACGAACTTATGTAAATAAAGTTCACGGGAAGCATGTCTAATCGCTTCAGCGTCTCAATAAAATGTCGGGTAGCCCAGTAATTCCCGATTTCAAAATCGGCCTTATCCAGGCATTTGGTCACTCCGGCACAATGAATAATGTAATCCCATTTCCCATGCAGGCGTTTCTGTTCTTCCAACTGACTGGCCAGACGGTCGGAATCAGTAAAATCCAGTATGGCAAAATGGATACGCGGGTCCTGCAAATATTTCCGGCTGCTGCTCTTCCGCACACCGGCCCACACCTGCATGCCACGCTCCAGCGCACCTTCCACTAAAAAGCTCCCGATGAATCCACTGGCACCGGTGACTAATATTTTTTTCTCCATAAACTTATTTTTCCGGTTCTACATGGATACTGATGTAGGTATCCTCTCCAAAAGTATCCCGCAACTTCTGCTCAATGGCAGTAGCCTTTTCATGTGCCTCATGTAGCGAGATACTTCCGTCCATCCGCACGTGCATATCTATCGCATAATGACTTCCAATACGGCGGGTACGCAAATGATGCGGCTGCGACACACCGTCCAGTGACAATACCGTCTGCGTAATTTCCTGCTCTATATCATCGGGCAACGAGCGTTCCAATAATTCATCAATGCAAGCCTTCAGCTGCTTCACAGCCACCTGCACAATAAAGAAACTGACAATCACTGCCGCCAGAGGATCGAGCACACGCCAGCTTTCTCCCAACAGGATAGCTCCTCCAATACCTACGGCCGTACCGATGGAAGAAAATGCATCGCTGCGGTGATGCCAGGCATTGGCTATCACTGCCGGACTATTACAACGTTTTCCCACCAGCCGGGTATAATGAAACAAAATTTCTTTCGATACCACGGATACAAGGGCAGCAGCCAGTGCAATCCAGCCGGGCGACTGTAATGCCTCTCCTTCTGCAAAACTGATGATTGATTCTATTCCACTCCAGCAGATTCCTACTCCTACAGCCAGCAAAGCCGCTCCAATCAAGAGCGTAGCCAGTGTTTCATACTTTCCATGTCCGTAATCATGTCCCTTATCTTCCGGTTTGCTGGAAATACGCACAAACACGATGACAATCAAGTCCGTTATCAAATCTGATAAAGAGTGTACTGCATCGGCAATCATCGCCGCACTCTTACCCCAGAAGCCTGCCGCAAACTTACAGGCCACCAGCAGAATATTGACCAGACTACCCACCAGGGTTACCTTGTAAATCTCACGTTCACGAACGGATGTTCCAATCTCATTCATATCTTACTTTTGTAAAAAGAATGTGGCAAAGATAATAGTTTTTCAGCATCTTAACAGAAAAAACCACGTTTATTCCCCGGAAATCACTTTCTTTGTATAAAGATAATCTTACCAACAGCAGAGAGCTGTTGATTTAAAACAAAACAACATGGCTAAAAAGAAAAAAGAAAAGAAAGGCGGAAAGCACCTGAAGAAAAAAGAGCTCGTAGAGATACTGCTCAACTATTTCCGTACAAAGCCGAATGAAGCATTCAGCCTCAAGCAGTTGTTCCAAGCTCTAAAACTTACAACCCATCCGGGAAAAATGCTCTGCATCGATGTAGTGGAAGAAATGTTGGAAGACAACTTCCTGATTGAAATCGAAAAAGGGCGCTATAAAATCAATGACAAAGGACAGATTCTGACCGGAACCTTCGTACGTAAAAGCAATGGAAAGAACTCGTTTATCCCTGAAGAAGGAGGAGAGCCCATTTTCATTGCAGAACGCAACTCTGCCCATGCAATGAACAATGACAAGGTAAAAGTTGCCTTGTGTGCCAAACGTAAAAAGCATCAGCTGGAAGCGCAGGTAATCGAGATTCTGGAACACGCTAACGAAACTTTTGTCGGCGTATTGAAAGTCAGCAAGAACTATGCGTTCCTACTTACGGAAACCAGTACTCTGGCTAACGACATCTTTATCCCGAAAGACAAGCTGAAAGGCGGAAAGAACGGTGATAAGGCTATTGTCCGCATTACCGAATGGCCGGAAGAAGCAAAGAATCCGTTTGGCGAAGTGATCGACATCCTCGGAAAAGCGGGTGACAACACCACTGAAATGCACGCTATTCTGGCTGAGTACGGCTTGCCGTACGTATATCCGCAGGCAGTAGAAGCTGCAGCAGAGAAACTGTCGGCCGATATCACACCGGAAGATTATGCCGAACGCGAAGATTTCCGCGATGTCGTGACGTTCACCATCGACCCGAAAGATGCCAAAGACTTTGACGATGCGTTGTCTATCCGCACCCTGAAACCCGGCTTATGGGAAGTGGGTGTGCATATTGCGGACGTATCACACTATGTAAAAGAGGGAAGCATCATCGACAAGGAAGCGGCCAAACGTGCCACTTCCGTCTACCTGGTAGACCGCACCATCCCGATGCTGCCGGAACGTCTGTGCAACTTTATCTGCTCCTTGCGTCCTGATGAAGAAAAGCTGGCTTACTCTGTCATTTTCGAAATGAATGAAAAGGCGGAAGTGAAGAACTACCGCATCCGTCATACGGTAATCAAATCCAACCGTCGGTTCACGTACGAAGAAGCACAGCAAATCATTGAAACAGGAGAAGGTGACTACAAGGAAGAGGTACTTCAGCTGAATCGTCTGGCACAGATTCTGCGAGAGAAACGAATGGCTGCCGGCTCTATCAACTTCGACCGCTGTGAAGTAAAATTTGAAATTGACGAAACGGGTAAACCGCTCAGCGTATACTTCAAGGTATCTAAAGAGGCCAACAAGCTGATTGAAGAGTTTATGCTGTTAGCCAACAAGACGGTGGCAGAATACGTAGGAAAAGTTCCCAAGAACAAAAAGCCGAAGGTACTTCCTTATCGTATCCACGACCTGCCCGACCCCGACAAGCTGGATAACCTGAACCAGTTTATCGCCCGCTTCGGTTACAAAATCCGCACGGGAGGTAGCAAAGCAGAAGTATCCAAGTCCATCAATCACTTGTTAGGCGAAATTGAAGGAAAGAAAGAACAGAACCTGATAGAAACAGTGTCTTTACGCGCCATGCAGAAAGCACGCTATTCAATTTATAACATCGGACACTACGGACTGGCATTCGATTACTACACGCACTTCACCTCTCCTATCCGCCGTTATCCGGACTTGATGGTACACCGACTGCTTACCCGTTACCTGGCAGGAGGACGAAGCGCACAAGCCGACAAGTATGAAACTCTCTGCGAACACAGTTCGGCAATGGAGCAGACTGCAGCCAGTGCAGAACGCGCATCCGTGAAATACAAGCAGGTGGAATTTATGGGTGAACGTATCGGAGAAGTGTACGATGGTGTAATTTCCGGTGTGACAGAATGGGGACTCTACGTGGAAATCAACGAAAACAAGTGCGAAGGCATGATTGCCATGCGCGACTTGGGCAACGACTTCTACGAGTTCGACGAAAAGAACTACTGCCTCATCGGACGTCGTCACCACCAGAAATTCAGCCTCGGCGATCCGATTAGGATTAAGGTAGCCCGTGCTAACCTGGCTAAGAAACAGCTGGATTTCGTATTGGCTGAAGCTTAAATAATCCAGCTATAAAATCCCCTTACTCTATCTCATTCCGAATTGATGCAGACAAAGTAAGGGGAATTTTTTTATCAATATTCTTCTCCTATAATTACGCCCCAAGGCTCTATTACTACAGAAGCACCTTTCTTCAATTGTTGTTCATCCAATAATGAACGGCTGTCACTATATGGATAATCAAGCGTAACTGGCTTCATTGAATAATTAAATAAATAATGAACTTTCTTTCCATATCCATTCTCCACAGAGCGAAGAATCAATGGGAAACTAAATTTACGTTCTACAGAGGCAATCTGCTGACGGTCTGCTGCACGAGCGATCAGCTTTTCCAACAACTTCTGCGAAGGTACTGTCCCCACATAAATCAAATGTCCTTTTCCATAAGCATTTTCCGTTATGCACGGCCATTTACCGAAAAAAGGATGATCTGCGTACGCCAACGGAACTGCAGTTGTAGGACAAAGAAACTCCATCCATGTACTTATCTGGTTTTCTTCCACTCCTAACTCGTTTGACTTCAAAGGCAACTGGTTGATACTAGAAAACTCCTGATAAGTAAATCCACAGGCTTTCGCCAAAGGACCTGGAGCAAGCATAGGCCGAACTACATTATCCGGATCGCAATAACCGCTTTTATAGAACATAACCACATCACCTCCCTTTTCAACAAAATCAGCAATTTTATACAAAAGTTCGTCTGATGCCACATAAAGAGGAGGAATTACCAACATATCATACTTATCAAAATCAGTTATCTTATCACACGGAACGATATCGCATTCAATATTCTGACGATATAATGCCTCATAAATCATATAGTCCTTATATTGATCACCATGAGTATACGGCATAAAATCCAGTCCAAACTTAGAATCATGGCTAAATAACATAGCAACCCGGTTATGTTTACGAGAATTCACCAACCTTTTTCCAATTTTCTCCAGTTCCTTAGCTCCTCTCGAAAACTCAGCATACACGCGGTTAGGTGTCATGTCATGGCCCAAGAGACCTCTCCAGTATGTTTCCTGACCATAATGTAAGGTGCTCCAATGCCAATATTCTACCATATTTGCGCCACCTGACAAAAACGCATACATATTCTGCCGCAATTGCCCATCATACGGAGGCCATTGGTCGCGACTACTCCATCCCGTACCCTGAGCATTAGTCTCAGTTATCAGAAAATTTTTATGCTTGCATAGTTCACGCATATAATCACAAGCATATCCAATCCACTGACCATCCTGGCCGTCCTGCATCGTATAATACACATTAATGGCGGGATAATCCATCTGCCGGAAAGCTTCTATTTGGTCGATATTACAGAAATAAGGCATAAAACAATGGGTTACAAATTGATCCGGTTGACCAGCCTTTATCATAAGGGAGTGTAAAAATAAGGGTAGTGTCTCTATTTGCGTTATAGGCTGCTACCAATTTGTTTTTCTTTTTGTGAATAGCAACTTCTTGCTGACGAATACTAGCGATAGCTTGTGTGTATTGGTCAAGATCCAGAGCAAAAAATTCTGGTGTATCAAAGGAGACTGTCGAATTTTCGGGAAAACTCATACGAATAGTAACTGTTTCCTCTGTGTCAAAATGGCCAATCGAAAAGAATGGAAAGGCATTATCAATGGTATAGCGTTGGGTCTGTCCATTGTAGCTGATTTCAATATCTTTTCGATCATCGTTTGAAAATTGTAAATTTGGAACATTGACATATAGTTGGCTATGGGCAGGAACCGTTACTTCATATTGAATACTTGCGTAGGAAAGATGACTATCTTCTTCAATTTTTGCAGTTTGCAACGAAGATGTAGTATTTTGTGAAGTAGGCGAGAGAATATTTAATTTCTTATAAAATTTATATTTTTCATCCGTGATTTGATGGATGAATCGTGTCTGATTATCCAGTGTCAAATTCGTAAAGGAAGTATTTTTATAAGGTTTTGCTGACAGAAAGGCGATTGGTAAGGCATATTCGTTTTCTGAAAGTGAGACTCCATTTTTTGTTGCAATCTCTTTAAATCCAAATTTTTGAACAGGTTGTTGGCTTAAATTATAGCGAACACCAAATAGACTATCCATTAAAATAGAATTGTTTTGGTATCGAAGATTGAGGTTGGTTCCTTCAGATTTAAATCCTAGTTTGTCCAATGTCGAGCTAGCATCCGTATTTCGTACAGATGAAAATTGAGAAATTCCATTATAACCATACTTCATGCTATCATTGCCCGTTTGTGGCTGTAGAATCTCAGTCCGATAATTTGAGTCTGTCTTCTCTCTTACTAAGGATTGGATGGCTTTTAAGTCGCGTTCGTAGGATGAGCGAGAAGCAAAGACCCATTCATTCGCAATTCCTTCCATTTGATAATAACTATTCACCGATAATTCAAAGATGGAGAAAAACAGGATCGAAAGATAGAAAAGTCTAGGCGGTATCTTTTTTAGGATAAATCCTAAACAGACCAAATAGAAAGCAATTAAAAATTCAAAAGTAACAATAAAATTGACAGCATCTAAAAATTTATAGTGACTGCTGTAAAGGACAGTTGCTCCAAATCCTAGAATAAGGAGGAAATTAGCAAGACTAAAACGAATCCAAGTGATCTCCTCTATTCGATTTAGTACTTCTCCTGCCATCAGAATAATCGTCAAAGAAAAGATCCAAGAGTATCGATGAAGAAACATATTCGGCGCGTGCATACCTTGCCAAAGGAGATCTAATAATTGAAAACGAAAACTCAAAATAAGAATGGTCAAGAGTATAAAGTAAGAAAGTTTCACGTGAAACTTGATCGACTTTACAAAGAAAAAGGTAATCGCTAAAAGAAGTGGAAATAATCCCACGTAGATCATTGGAATTGATCCATATTTAGTAGTGTCAAAACTTCCAATGAAATTTTTTGCAAATACGTCAAGATACCAACTTTTTTCTGTAAAGATACTGTCAACCTTTGAAAAACTTTCTCCATGAGTGCGTAAATCTAAGAAGGTTGGATATAACATCACAAGGCTTGTTATAACCGATAAAAGAGATACAATCACAAAATGAAAGAAGCGTTTTCCAATTCCTTTGATGTCCCATGACAGTTGTGTCAAGTACCATAAAATAAGAAAAATAGACATCATAAATCCAAAATAATAATTTTGGATAAACAAGCTGGTTAAGCTGATAAAGTAGAGAATCTCTCCCTCATTGTAAATGAGTTTTTTGAATCCATAAAGAATTAATGGTGCTAGGATAAAAACATCTAGCCAAGTTTTGATTTCAATTTGGCTGATAGCAAAGCTCATAAGAGCAAATGATGTTGAAAGGGTAAGAACCAGGGATCTAGGAATTTTAGAAAACATTCCATGCAAACTAATATAAGTGCTTAATCCAATAGCTCCAAATTTAAGAAGAGTGATGAGATAAACAGCATCCGGCATGGATTGTGCATTAAAAAAGTAGACAAGAGGAGAAAAGAAACTTCCTAGATAATAGCTACTGAGTGCATAGAAATTAATGCCTAATCCACTTTGAAAACTGTAAAATAGGCTATCTGTCCCATGTAAAATATTTCGAAGTGTGGTATCAAAAATGACATACTGATGATAACCATCTCCTAATAATGGGGAAATATTACTGTTCCAGTAGATTCCTTGTGAGAGGTAAATAAAGAACATCATGATAGCTGGAATCAGGAAAGAAAATACTATAAAAAGGGATGTTTTTAGCTTTGTTTTATTCATATATTTCTACTGAAAGAGCCTGAAATCATTATTTCAGGGCTCTTTATTTTTATGATTGACTCCAAAGTTCTTTCACTTTTGCTTGAACTTCATCATTTTCAAGAAACTCATCATAGGTTTCATCAATACGATCGATCACGCCGTTTTTTGAAAGAACGATAATATGGTTGGCGAGTGTTTGAATGAATTCATGGTCATGGCTGGCAAAGATAATCGATTCTTTAAAATTCTTCAATCCATCATTCAAACTTGAAATAGACTCCAAATCCAAGTGATTGGTTGGATCATCCAGTACAAGAACATTTGACTTGAGGAGCATCAATTTAGACAACATGACACGAACTTTTTCTCCTCCTGACAAGACGTTGACAGACTTGTTAACTTCGTCACCCGAAAAGAGCATACGTCCTAAGAAACCACGAAGGAAAGTATTGTCATCTTCTTCTTTACTTGCAAATTGACGAAGCCAATCAAGAATACTTTCACCACCTGCAAAATCACGACTGTTGTCTTTTGGTAGATATGATCGACTAGTTGTAACTCCCCACTTGACAGTTCCTTCATATTCAATATCATCCATCAATGCACGGATCAAAGCGGTTGTTTGAATATCGTTCTGTCCGATAAGGGCTGTTTTGTCACCAGGACGTAAGATAAAGCTGATATTGTCAAGGATAGTTTCACCATCAATCTTGACAGAAAGATTTTCAACTGTCAAGAGATCGTTACCAATTTCTCGTTCTGCCTTAAAGTTGATAAATGGGTACTTCCGACTAGATGGAACAATTTCTTCAAGTTCAATCTTGTCAAGCATTTTTTTACGCGAAGTTGCTTGTTTTGATTTTGAAGCGTTGGCTGAGAAACGTGCGACAAACTCTTGTAATTGTTTAATTTTTTCTTCAGCTTTTGCATTTCTATCTGCTTGTAATTTTGCTGCAAGTTCAGAAGATTCTTTCCAGAAATCATAGTTTCCGACGTAAAGTTTAATTTTTCCAAAGTCGAGATCCGCCATATGGGTGCAGACTTTGTTCAAAAAGTGGCGGTCGTGGGATACAACGATAACCGTATTTTCAAAATCAATCAGAAAATCTTCTAACCAGGTAATGGATTGAATATCCAATCCATTGGTCGGCTCGTCCAAAAGAAGGACATCTGGTTTACCAAAAAGGGCTTTAGCTAAGAGAACTTTCACTTTATCCCCATTGGCTAACTCGCTCATAGTTTGATAATGAAGGTCTTCTGAAATATTTAGATTTTGAAGCAATTGAGATGCTTCACTTTCTGCTTCCCATCCACCGAGTTCGGCAAATTCACCTTCAAGTTCAGCTGCACGGACACCATCTTCATCAGAGAAATCTTCTTTCATGTAGATAGCATCTTTTTCTTTCATAATGTTGTAGAGCTTTTCATTTCCCATAATGACAACATCGATGACCCGCTCGTCTTCGTAGTCAAAGTGATTTTGACGCAAAACAGACAAACGTTCATCAGGGCCAAGAGAAATATGACCAGTTGTTGGTTCAATATCTCCAGCTAAAATTTTTAAAAAGGTTGACTTTCCAGCACCGTTGGCACCGATGAGACCGTATGTATTTCCTTCTGTAAAGTTGATATTGACATCGTCAAACAATTTTCGATCACTAAAACGTAGTGAGACGTCTGATACTGTAAGCAATGATTTTCTCCTCTTTCTATAATGTCTTCATTTTACTAGAAAATAGGGGAAAATTCAACTTTTTTACTGTCAATTTGTTTTTACAATGATGTAAACGAAATTGACAGTTTAGTAAAGTGTTAATTCCTTACAAACATAGAGGATAGACTAACATTTTCAACTAGAAAGTGCTATAATGATAGGGATAACGATTAAGGAGAAGAGTATGACAAAACCCATCATTCTAACAGGAGATAGACCGACAGGAAAACTCCATATTGGCCACTATGTAGGTTCTTTAAAAAATCGCGTCTTGTTGCAAAATAAAGACGAGTATAATATGTTTGTTTTCCTAGCAGACCAGCAAGCTTTGACAGACCATGCAAAAGATCCAAAAACGATTGTAGAATCTATTGGTAATGTTGCTTTGGATTATCTGGCAGCTGGAATAGATCCTGAAAAAGTTACGATTTTCATTCAAAGTCAGATTCCTGAATTAGCGGAATTGACCATGTATTACATGAATCTAGTATCTTTGGCGCGACTTGAAAGAAACCCAACTGTAAAAACCGAGATTTCTCAAAAAGGTTTTGGTGAGAGTATTCCAACAGGATTTTTGGTATACCCCATTTCACAAGCAGCTGATATCACAGCATTTAAAGCGAATTTTGTTCCAGTAGGAAATGATCAAAAGCCAATGATTGAGCAAACTCGTGAGATTGTTCGTTCCTTTAATCATGCTTACAACACAGATACTTTGGTGGAACCGGAAGGGATTTATCCTGAAAACGAAGCAGCAGGGCGCTTACCTGGTTTAGACGGAAATGCTAAAATGTCTAAATCGTTGAATAATGGCATTTACCTAGCTGATGATGCAGATACTTTAAAGAAAAAAGTGATGAGTATGTATACTGATCCTGATCATATTAAAGTAGAGGATCCAGGAAAAATCGAAGGCAATATGGTATTTCATTACCTGGATGTATTTGGCCGTCCAGAAGATGCAGCTGAAATTGCAGAAATGAAAGAACATTATCAACGTGGTGGACTTGGTGATGTAAAGACCAAACGATATCTTTTAGAAATTTTAGATCGTGAATTAAGACCGATTCGTGAAAGACGCCTTGAGTTTGCAAAGGATATGGGTGAGGTCTACTCTATTCTTGAAAAAGGAAGTGAGCGCGCTCGAAATGTAGCAGCTCAAACACTAGATGAAGTAAAATCTGCGATGGGAATTACCTATTTTAAAAAATAAAACGACTTCATTAATAGCGAACATTTCTTACTGTTCATTGATAATTTACCAATAAATGATTGACAAATTGCGATAGAATGGTATGATATTAACAATAAAAATTCGAGCCTTGCTCAAATAAAAAGAAAAGAGGATCCAGCTAATGTCTAATTGGGACACAAAGTTTTTAAAAAAAGGGTTTACATTCGATGACGTGCTTTTGATTCCAGCGGAAAGTCACGTATTGCCTAATGATGCAGATTTAAGTACACAATTAGCAAGTAGTTTACGCTTGAATATCCCAATCATTACTGCTGCTATGGATACAGTGACTGAAAGTCAAATGGCAATTGCTATGGCACGTGCTGGTGGACTTGGTGTGATCCATAAAAACATGTCAATTGAGCAACAGGCAGATGAAGTACGCAAAGTAAAACGTTCTGAAAATGGGGTTATTATTGATCCGTTCTATTTGACTCCGTCTCATACAATTGCAGAAGCAGATGAGTTGATGGGACGATACCGAATCAGTGGTGTCCCTGTTGTTGAAACACTTGAAAATCGTAAATTAGTTGGTATCCTTACAAACCGGGATTTGCGTTTTATTTCTGATTACAATCAACCCATTTCAAATCATATGACAAGTGAAAATTTGGTGACTGCACCGGTTGGAACTGATTTGGAAACAGC
>OHAI01000340.1_pt1 | contig 36659 bp, 29 predicted proteins | sample 1577091 | NCBI WGS metagenome assembly OHAI01 (sample SAMEA3541548, study PRJEB24748) | human gut metagenome | biome: human gut; feature: human-associated habitat; material: faeces | place: China | collected 2012
ATTGCTGCCATCGTAGATACTGTAATTGCCGGCAGTATAGATGCTTGCTGCCTCATTTACCTGTATGCTGTCAGTATAGAACTTAGTGTATCTATTGAGCTTGTCACTGTCTGCACCAAAATAGTCACTGTAATACTCAGCAGCCTTATTCGTTGGCAGATTGACATAATAGTATACAAGTCCATCATCACTATTATCAGTAGAAGGAACAAAGACTTTCTTTATGCACTTGTCGATTGTCCTGCCATCCGGCAGATATGATGAGAGAGCCTTGCCTGTCTTTGTACTGACCACATTGGTATTTATCTCAGTATACTTCGTCTGATCCTGTCCGGTTGCCGTGATATCCTTGTACTCCTTATAGGAGAGTGGATTCTTGTTATAAAGCGATTTGGCATCCGCACCCTCTCCACTTGTGCCTATGCACTCAGGCGGCACAAGGTATGCTATCTGGTCACCCTTTACAGAGATTGACTCACCCATAGCCACATTGCTGTTTACTGTACCAACACCACTTGAGTTTACAATAGCCTGGGTATTGATATATGCGGTTCCTGCCAACATAAGCTCCCTGATATTTGACATATCAAGAGATGCCTCTCTGCCGTTTATGATAATAGCAGAGCTATCGCCTGCGACAGGATTTCCCTTGTCAGCACCTCCATTGCCAAAGCCGACGTACTTCGCATTGTTATTCTTATTATTCTTGCCAAGTGTGACCTTTGAGCCTGTACCCTTTAAGGTCATGTCATCTGCCACATATGTCATGCCATCCAGCTTGACTGTTGCACCATTTACATTTATGTTGCTTGTCCACAGCTGGCACTGTGAATCAACAGAAAGTGTACTGTTATTGTGTACCCCCGCCATGTTCTTTTTTATCGTAGCCGTATCTTTTCCGGCAAAGTCTCCCACCTCTATATCGCCCTCTGCAATCATATAGCTGGTATCCTTTACATCAAGTGTGGCATTGTTTGGAATAACAACACTCGTAGTAGAAGTTCCTGTGTCTGCCGCATTTTCACAGCCGGCGTAGAGATTGCCTGATAGATTTACTTTATTAAGTCCTGATGTGATTTTCAGACCTTCATTTCCTATAAGAGAATATGTAAAAAGCTCCGGAACTCCTCCCGATGCTGTAAAGCTCATGGAAGGAACCCCCAGAGAAATATCCGTCTCTATTATTGATTTAAATCCCTTTTCATCGGTATACTCTACCCTTAGTCCGTTCAGCACGACACGATTTTGGTACACCTTGAGCTGTCCATTGCCGTTTACATCGGCATTGGTCGATTTGATAATAGCACGTGGCTGATTGTCTTTTTTCTCGAGAAGCTTCGGGTCTACATATTGTATAAGCTTTCCCCTATTAAATGTCATACCTGTGCTGTCATACTCCAGGCTGGTCTTTAAGCTCTTCAGATACTCCTGCGCAAAGCTGCTCTGCCTGCCTGCCTCATTTATGCTGCTGTCAGAGTAGCTCTCCAGTACCTTTGTATAGCCTGCTGAGTATGCTTTGGAAATATCACTCTGCAGACCGGTACATATCTGGTCCAGCACTCCCTCTGCCGAGTAAAAGTTATCTGTATTTTTTTCATTCGTCACCTTCATCTGGAGGTTCATAAGCGCTATCCACAGCACAGTCACAGCTAAAACAGCCACTATAGCCATTGCAACTACAACCATCACAAAGGAAGCACCACGGTTATCGTTACGCTTCATAATTAATACCCCATGCTTCCGGTCATCGTAACAACCGGATCTTTATCCTTAAATATATCATCCAGTGAAGCCTTACTCTCGTATATGTCTACCTTCACATCATACAGCCTTTCAGATGCCTTGCTTTTTGTCAGATTCTTTATATCGACAATATTCTTTACCTCATTCTTATTTACATTGTTATTAAAGCCATATATAGCCTGCTGTGGCTGTAATGAATTATCCGGATCTCCCATATTCACATTCAGATTGGTGGCTATATGCGTATAAGCGGAACCTGTACGGTTTCCCGGCTCGCTTAAGTTCACATATGCCTTATATTTACTCTCCTTCGTGCTCAGCTCTGTCAGATCCGATATAGTCTTTTGCTTTACAATGTTTACCGTGCAGTCCAGCTTGGCCTTATTATTGATTTTAATGACATCGTTACAAGTATTGTAAAGCGTTCCTGTAGATGTGTACCATGGATTGTAAAACAGATAGACATTCCTTAAATTATGGTTCACAGTATCTGAAGAATTGTCGTAAATCACCATGGTATAATCATCCTTCAGTGCACTATTCGGATCCGGAAAAGTCTTTTTTACTCCATTCTTATTGATAGAATATGAATACGACACTGTAACCTTGGTAGCCTTATTGCTCGCAGCTCCATACTTTTCTATATCTATGGTGATAGTTCTTTTGATATCCTGCTGAGTGATGCCGCCTACACCCGGCATATTATTAAATGCAGCTATAATATTTGTAGCAGAATACTTGTCTGCACTCATGCAGTCAAAGTTTGCATCCATGGCCGACATATCCGCTACCTCGTCCATGTTGTACTTTTTAACCTTATTGTCCGACTCTGCGTCCGATTTTGCATCCACTGTCACAAGAGCATTGTATTTCTTTGTGCCTGACTGCACACCAGACATATAGAAATAATACTTGTGTGCATCCGACTCCCTGAAATTCCAAAGCGATGCATCGCCTATTTTAGCTTTTGCGTCAGTCTTATGGATGCAGCTAGTGATGACATCGTCCTTGTTTACAATCTCAGCACTGATATCCTCAAGCCTCTTTACATTATCAAACTTATCTGATTTCTTAAGAAGCTCACATGCACTGCTTCCATCTGATATATTAAAGCCGTCCGCCACGTCAAAGCACTCTGACGGATAGTTGAACTGATACGCCAGTGTCTTCATGGAGTTCTTCTCAATGCCCTCCATAATGTTTGTCGCCAGATGTGTAGCATTCATCTCGTTTTTTGCCTTTACATTGGTCTTTGTAGCTGTGACAAATGCATTCAAAAAAGGAAGCACGATTATTGCGAGAATAGCAATCGACACAATAATCTCCACAAGTGTTACTCCTCGATCATCGTTTTTTAGCTTTCTCAAATCTGCTTCCTCCCCTCTTGTATTTTGTTATCTCATAACTCAATAATCTAACATTTGATATTTATCACTTACGGTCTCAATAACCCGCTAATCTAATAATCTAATATTATAATAATCAGTTAGTTTGTTGTACCAAACAGATTATTTGTACCATGTGGTACTGCAGGTATGTATGGTGCCTCATATGGCTTATCAAGTCCATACAGGAAATATGAATCCACAAGCATCTCACCTGTCAGCTTGCCTGTCGAATCATCAAAGCTCACATTGAGTGTGCTGATGGTCTTCTTCTGTGATGAACCAATCACCTCTCCAAGCATAGCCTTAAGCCCATGATACTCTGTCTTGAATGCCATAACTGTGCTGACATCATAAAGCTGATAGCCTGTAACCGTAGACTTTGCAGAGCCTGATGATGTGCTGCTACCAGCTGCACTACCGTCATCAGTCTGTGACTGAGAGCTGCTGCTGTCAGCGGTCTGAGAGCTCTGCGAACTGTCTGCATTACTGCTATCCGTGGTACTGCTGTCTGAACTGCTTCCTGACGAAGAATCTGTACCTGCATCGCCTGTCGGATTATTCACATCAATAGCTGTCGGTGAACCGACTGTAAGCTCTGTAATATTTGTATTGGTAGATTTTTCAATTGCAACTGCGTCCATGATGCCGTTTTCTATCTGTAAATATGAAGGAAAATTGTCATACACCTGTTGCATGGCATCAGACATTTCCTTTGTCTTATTTGTGTAATCGTCAGCCTTTGCCGCAAGTGCTGAAAGCTGATTGTACTGTGACTTCAGGTTCATATTTTCATTCTTGAGTGAATCCCTCTTATTGGACTGTGGTACAAAAATAAAAAAATATGTCAGTGCTAAAATGGCAACACCCGCTAATATAATAAGTAACTTTTTATCTCTTGTTGACATCCTAACACCCCCTACTGATTTGTACTGTCTGTATCTGATGATGAATTGCTACCCGTCTGTGTCTGTGATGCTGCATCCTGTGATGTATCAGCTGACTCACTTTCTGTGCCATCAGCCGATTCAGAAGCCGCACTGTCATCTGCCTTTACATATGTGCAATCCACTGTGAACTGAACCTTTGAGGCACCGGTCTCATCAACCTCCTCTGTGATGGTTGACACATTGGATACCATGATACTCTCAAATGTACGAAGCTGTGCAATCACATCAGCTGCTATATCCTTGCTGCCTGTCTTGATAGTCATTGAAACACCATCAGTCGTAACAGACATATTCACAAGCTTGGCCTCTGACGGAAGCTTCTGCTCCAGCTCATCCACGAAGCCCGTTATCTCATCATTCTTGTTGGATGAGGCGCTCTCAAGAAGCTTGGTCCAGTCATAGTCCTTCTTGGTCTGGTTGTACACATCATATATATTCTGTGCATATGACAAATCAGAAACACGCGCTTTAAGCGTCATATTGTCTGAAGTTAAAACAAGATTTGAAAAAATGCTGTATGCCGTGATACCAACTGCAACTACCACACACAAGCCAAAAATGAGGAGCTGTACCGCAAAAGAAACCGGCTTTTCTGCTGTCTCCCCAGCCTTTACCGGAAGTGGCTTCCCATCAGGACCAACAGGCGGATTACCCTGCGTACCTGTCTGTGCACCGCCAAGTGGCATAGCACCTGTAGCTGCTCCTGCCATAAGTGGAGCACCGATTCCCTTGTTTTTCTTACTGTCTAATATGTCAAGCGGATTCAGTGAGCATCCAACACAGTTGAAATACTCTGCCAGCTTTGCCTCTGCGAGGTTTATGCTCTTTGCTACATGCATACCGTCAAACTGCTGGAGCGGAACTACCTTAATATTCAGTTCATTGGTCAAAAGCTTTGAGAGTCCGCTGAAATCAGCACCTAAGCCAATGAGGAAAATTCTCTCGATAGGAGTATCTGAGTTTCTCGACTGATAGTAGTCTATCACTCGTCCGAGACTGCTTATCAGATTGGAAAGTGCGTATGACACATTCAGGCGAAGCTTCTTAAAGCGCTCTGAATCAATCTCATGCCCCATAGGATCCATGCCACCGCCTGCAGGTTCATCCGGCACTGTACCATCAGGCTTTATTGCAAGGCATGTCTTTCTGCGTGCCACATCAACTGCATCGGTAAATGACAGATACTCTCCAAAAAGCTCACTATCCTGAATTTCCTCTATAGCATCAGCAAGTCCATAGTTGACATTGCGCTGCAGCTTTACCATGCTTCCATCCATTACAGTCAGTGTGGTAGAAACCTCATCCACCTTGACAGTCACCTTCACATCTCCGGGAATCTCTCTTCTCATGAGCTGCTTGATGGCATTTCCACTATAGTCAAGAGCTACAAGCTGCAGTCTGCAATCAGCTGCAAGAGCACCATATGACAAAATAAGGTCATTAGGCACAGCAATAACCGAAAGACGTAATTTCTTTTCTTCCGGTCTGTCAATCTTCTCTATAATCTGATATACCAGCTTGTACTGGCTCAAATCCACCGGAAAATAATCCGATGCATTCATTGCAATCATTTCCTTAAGCTGTTTTTGCTTAACAAGTGGAAGCTCAATATCTCTGCTTGCTATACGCGCAGAATTTAAAACAAAAATAGCTTTTTTGGTGGCAATCTTCTTTTCCTTTAGCTTGCTGTATAAGATAGAACGAAACATTCCATCCGGCTGTACCACTCCATCATCAATCATCCCCGGTGGTGTCGGAAAGCCGAACATATTGTAAATCTTGGGTTTTTTTGCTTTGTAATCAATCTCAACTACTCTGGTAAGGTTCTCCCCTATTTCAATACCGAGCACCCTATTTGCCATAACCTAGTCCTCCGTGTTTATCTTTGTTTTACACTGTATACATCTGTAAAACATTCGTAACTGTTCAGTTACAAACATTCTATATATATATTTCGGTATATCTGTGTCTTCTCTGCTTTTGTCTCACTGCTTGTCGTACTACCTGTATTATATTAAGTACGCTATATTATAACACGTTTTTCAAAAGCCTGCGAGTGTCAAATATGCCGATATCATTTTCTCACCCCATAGCATCGAAATAAATATTCCGGCTGCCAAGTACGGCCCCATCGCAAGCCTGTTGCCTGCTTTTGTTACTTTCATACGAATCAGATGTATCACGGAACCGATGATGCATCCTAAGAAAAATGCTAATGTAATATTCTGCCAGCCTATCGCAAGGCCTGCACATGCCATAAGCTTGACGTCTCCGCCACCTATGGCTCTTCCTCCACTTACAAGAAGAAGGAGTTCAAGGAATAAACTGACACAAAAGAATCCTTTCACATATTCAGACCAGTTATCATGGTCTAAAAACACATGCAGGATTCCAAGTACCAGTATAAATATATTGATTCCGAATGGAATTTCATATGTTCTCCAGTCTATCACACTCAGAACTATGAGTGCAGATGTAAGAAAGCAGTAGATGATACTCGTAAGCTCAAGTCCATTTACTGCAAAAACTACTATGTATAATATACCGTTTAACGCCTCAATAATAGGGTATTGAGGTGATATCGGTTCTTTGCACTTGCGGCATCTGCCACGAAGAAACAGCCAGCTGAAAACCGGCACCATATCGTACCACGCAAGCTGATACCCGCATCTCACGCAGTGGGACCTTTCGGTCACCACTGTCTCATGCTGCGGTATGCGGTAGATACAGACATTTAGGAAGCTGCCTATAACTATACCGAATGCAAATATTAAGATGTAGATGGGTATCAGTTCTGTGGTCATGGTTTGTGGTCCTTAAAAAATTAAATTACTTAATATATCTTTTTATTTTATTTTCCTGATTTAGGGCCCTTTTTGAATTGATCATTATCTGAATGATAATATGGAGAATCTCCTGTATATGTAATAGTTCCGTCTGCCTTATTATATTCAATTTTTATAGTATCATCAGTCCACTTTGTGCCTTTAATTTTCGCTTTTGTTAATCCGGCGTCTTTAACAGCCGTATCAGCTTTTGTTCCTTGCTCTGTCTTACTCAATGTAACAGTAACCTTAGCATCAGTAGCCGAAGCTGAAACCTCTTCATCTGCATAATATGTCTTTAAAGCTGTAGCAATATTATCACATGTTTGGATATCTGTAGCCTCTCTAGACTTCTCAACATACTTGATAAGCTGTGGAGCAAGCACACCTACAAGCACTGCCATGATGGCGATTACAACAATAAGCTCTACGAGAGAGAAACCTTTGTTGTTCTTCTGTTTCTTTCCTAACTTTTTAAATACATTCTTTACCATAGTTCTTTTCTCCTTTTCATTATAACATGGTTTTTGTGCAAAGAGCTGTGCCCTATCAGCATCTCTTTGGTTTGTATGCGCTCATTGTACCATAAATCAAAGCATAATGCAAGTTATTTTCTAGTACAATAGTATCATTGTTGCATAATTATTTTCGCCTTTTTTAGCAATTTTAACCAAATTTTAACCGATTTATTGCATTTAAATCATATTTTTTCAAAGAAATTATATTTCAGGCTATATTTTGGCAAAGTGTGAGGGGGGTCATCACATGTGACCGCCTAACACATACACTATCGTGAGAGCTACGCTACACTGCCAAGATACTGTAGGAATTATGCTTTTAGATTTTCTATGCTTGACGAAACCGTCGAAACGCGCCGTCCGTGGCGCGGTTCTCCCTGCCCATTACTGCTCACACCAGCAGTGTGACCAGTAACGATTACAGCCCATTAAAAGTGCCTCTACGAGGCAGGGAGGCTGTAATCTGACAATAGTTGATTTATTGGCGCATAGCTTGACAACGTGGTGTCAAGCTTGCGTTTGAACAGCAACGATATATTACATCCCAGTGGCAGTTCATTTCTGTGTTTCATGCGCATAATTCAACAGTATCTAAGCAGCTTCGCTATTCGCTCACCCGAGAGTATATTCGCCAGCCGTTCGTAGAGAATGAAGCCCCATCCTACTGTCAGCAAAAGAGAAAGCAACCTCCGAGTTCTCACCCAAAGATTGCTTCCTCTAATTTACATTTCACTACACTATTAGCTCACAAGCCATTTTTTTACAGTTTCCTCATCAAAATCCACACATTCAGCTATATCTTCTATTGAGTGACCTTTTTTCTGAAGTTTTAAAGCCGTTACTTTTGCCTGACGAATTCTACCTTCTTCTCTACCTAATTCCCGACCTTCTTCTCTGCCTTCATTTTTCTGTTCTTCCCACGCCTTACACATATCAATCACCTCTTCTTTCTCATCTATGTCTATATCCGTTCCTGCAAACAGGTTGATTGCCTCGACCGTCTCTCTGTCCACCTTGCTAAACTTTTTATCGTTCTGCAGCACTTCCTGCATTTTTTCCTTATCATATGCATTCTGCAGTACCTCGAAAAGTTGCCTGATGGATGTCCTGAATCCGGTAAAGTCTGTTATCTCCCTCAGTACCAAGATATACTGTAATTGTAATTACAGGAATCAGCTTATCTCTTTCATAAATTGTCTCTTTAACAGATTGTAGCAGAGCTACGTTACTTTGTCATTATATTTTTTGTCACAACGTAAGGGACTTCATCCCCTGAGACAGGCAGGTGCACGCTCTCTCGCATGAGCGCATAGCGAAGCTGCTTAGATACTGTCGAATTATGCACACGATACACAGAAATGAACTGCCACGGATGGCAGTTCAAGTAGAACCGCGCCACGGACGGCGCGTTTCGACGGTTTCGTCGAGTATCGTAAATCTTTAAGGCATAATTCCTACAGTATCTTGGCTGCGTAGCGTAGCTCACGAGAGAGAGTGTGCACAAGCCATGGCTCATGAGATGAAGCCCCGTCCTACTGTCAACAAAAAAGGAAGCAGCCTCAGTGCTTTCGCTCAAAGACTGCCTCCTCAAATTGTATTACACTACAATATTAGCTCACAAGCCATTCTTTTACTGTTTCCTCGTCAAAATCCACGCACTCAGCTATATCTTCTATTGAGTGACCTTTTTTCTGAAGTTTCAAGGCTGTTATTTTTGCCTGACGAATTCTGCCTTCTTCTCGACCTTCTTCTCGACCTAATTCTCTGCCTTCTTCTCTGCCTTCTTCTCTGCCTAATTCCCGACCTTCTTCTCTGCCTAATTCTCGGCCTTCATTTTTCTGATCTTCCCACGCCTTACACATATCAATCACCTCTTCTTTCTCATCTATGTCTATATCCGTTCCTGCAAACAGGTTGATTGCCTCGACTGTCTCTCTGTCTACCATGCTAAATTTTTCATCATTCTGCAACACTTCCTGCATCTTATCCTTATCATACGCATTCTGCAGTACCTCGAAAAGCTGCCTGATTGATGTCCTGAATCCTGTAAAGTCTGTTATCTCCCTCGGAGCCAGCAGATTAATCCTATAATCCGGCATGAATGGCAGAAGCTCCTCGTCCACATCACCAAACATATCTGACAGCCTCCTTGGTCCATCCCATTCCTTTGTCCCGAGATACACTGTAATCGTAATTACTGGAACCAGCTTATCCTCTTTCGTAAATCCCGAGAGAAATTCATCCGATGTTGTAGTATCCCTATCCCTGCGGTGCTTTTTGGCTGTTTCCTTTACCTGATTGCCATATGCCATGACATCATAAAACATGTTTTTTACCGGAATGGAATAGTGTATATCCGACTGATTTTCTACTCCTATCAGTACAACGTATGATTTGCCGGTATATTTAATGCTGGCATTTTTGAAGATGTCCCTAAGCTTCTGCACCGCTATGGTCTTTTTATCAAGCCCCAGTGCGGTCAGCACCTCCGTGGTATCCCTTTCCTTAAGGTTTTCCGGCAGGATGACCTCTCTTCCTCCATACAGTATATTGTTGCACAGGTCAGCAAACCTGGCATTGTCAGCAAAGTATTCCTTTGCCATTGAGTCTTTTGCGCTCAATCCTTCTCCTCCTGTTCTTTTGTGTGAGCAGGAAAAATTTGGTGCCAATGAGGGTACAGTGGTACAGTTTACAAGGTATACATGTGCTGTCCTTCTTTAATATTTACGCACTGTATACAGTTCATCCGCCTTCTGACTGCATTTTCTGCATTCTGTCTACATACGGCATTTCAATTTTCCTGCTGTTGATGGGTAATTAAAGCATCGAAAACTTCCATGTCCTTTGTAGAATGATGCGAAGTGGTCTGCCCTCTTCAAAGTGGTGTGCACCTGTAAAAAACTGTCATGTGGTGCCGCTTACAGAAATATAATGCTTTGAGTTGATTGTAGCATAGAGGCAGTGCTTTGTCATCACATTTTTTTCTTTTTTGCCACAGCGTAAGGAACTTCATCCCCTGAGACCGGCTAGGGCACGCTCTCTCTCGTGAGCGAATAGCGAAGTTGCCTAGATACTGTTGAATTATGCACACGATACACAGAAATGCCCTGCCACGGATGGCAGGGCAAGGAGAAACGCGCCATGGACGGCGCGTTTCGACGGTTTCGTCAAGCATAGATACCCTATAAAGTATAATTCCTGCAGTATCTTGGCAGTGCAGCGTAGCTCACGTAAGGGAGTGTGCACCAGCCAGGGCTCGTGGGATGAAGCCCCGCCCTACTGTCAGTCCCCTCAGACAAAGAGGAAGCAGCCTCAGTGCTTTCGCTCAAAGACTGCTTCCTAATTGACTATTTTATTTTCCAACTACAGCTGCTATGCCAGCTTCTTATTTTTCTCGAGAAGCTCATAGATTTTCTCAACGTCATAATCCGGCTTCATTGACAATGCTGCTTCGTAAATTGGAGCAATAACCTCCTCTTTTTCTTCCAGGTCATCTGCTATTTCTGCCACACTCTTGTCCTTTTGCAGCTTTTTTACAACCTGTGAGATTATCTTTTGTCGTTCTCCGATTTCCTTACCCTCTTCTGTTGCAACCTCTTCCCAGTAATCACTCACATTACACATCTCGCTCATCCTCCCTTCGAGTTCCATGCTCATTTTAAGTCCATAGTCTTCTTCAAGTATCTTCTTTTTTTCGATAAACTCTGACTTTGAGAACAGCTCTTCCAGCATTCCTATGAGTTTATTCTTAGACTGCTTTTTATTTTTTGTTGCTCTCGTCCGGACATTTATCAGTGCACCGTTTAATTTGTCAATCTGTGGTATTTTCTTTATTTTACCATAAATCAGGCTGGATTTCATCCCAAATTCGATTATTGAGTCCTCTGATTTTTTCGTATCCATACATATCCATATAGTATATACGGATTTTAAATCATCATAATTCGAATTTACAAACTCCGTTCCCTTCTGCTCTGATATCATTCTGCCCATGTAATAGGCAATCCTGTTTTCCAGCCGGTAGCCCAGCTTTGATTTTTTACTGCTCTTCTGAGCTTCAATATTGATGATAAATTCTCTTCTTTTTCCATTATAATACAATGGAAATTTGATGTCGTAAATAATTTTCCCATCATCCTCATCAACTGACTCATTATTTACGTTCTGGATTTTAACTCCAAGCCTTTCCGGAAATCTGAGCATTACTGTCGGCTCACCAATGCACGGAATTATTTTCTCGGCTTCCATTTCCTTAAATTCCGGCACGAGCGCCTGAACTATATAGGCTGCTATCTGCGGATCTGCCAGAATACACTTCACGTAGTCGTCACTGGTTGCCTTGTCCTGCTCTATAGAGCTGAGAGTTCTGGACAAATTTGTCTTCACTTTTCTGTATATCATACACTTCTCCTGTTTCCACATGAAATCTGCATACACATCATTTTTATAGCCCCATTTTTTGTGCATACATAATTTCAAATGATAATAACCCTTTATATTCCTCAAATAAATGCCCGCCACGCATAGAAACGAATAGACTGGTACTTTAGCTGATATTTATTTTTAACACACAATCGGATTTGTTGCTGACACAGCATGATAAATCAACGGGTAAAGAACATACCCGAACCATGTATTCGAATTGTAGCCTATTGTATAACAGTTGTCAATGTATTTTTTTGCCACCGCGTAAGGGGCTTCATCCCCCGTCCTACTGCCAATGTCTCTGCACCAAAAAAGCAGCCTTTGAGCTTCACACTCAAAGTCTGCTTCTTTTTTCATTTTATAAGCTGTCCATAGCCTGATACATGGAAAGCATAGGAGCCATAACGGCTGCCACAAGCACACCAACAATAAGTGCCAGAACAAGGATAATCATAGGCTCAATAGCTGCCATAACTGTCTGGGTAGCCAACTCAACTTCCTCATCATAGTAGTCTGCCAGTCGGGTAAGCATGCCTTCCAAGTCACCGGTCTCCTCACCGATTTTGGTCATGTGTGAAACCATAGGTGGAAACAATCCACACGCAGTAATTGGCTCAGACAGTGGAACACCCTTACTTACCTCTTCCCTCGCATTTTTCAGGGCTTTTTTGTAAAGCGCATTCTTCATGGTGTCAGCAGTGATACCAAGGGCTTCAATCATCGGAAGTCCGGAGTACACAAGTGTGGAAAGTGTACGCGCATAGTTACTGGCCGCTGTCTTGATGTTTAGCTTTCCGAAAACCGGAAGCTTTCTTGCAAGATTGCCAAAGAACATCTGGCCGCTGTCAGTCTGCTTATAAAGCTTGATGGCTATAACAATTGCTACTATGACAGCAATCACAATATACCAGTATCCGGTAACAAAATCACTCATCGCAACAACTGCCTTTGTGATGCCCGGCAGCTCTGTTCCCAGGTCATTGAACATCTCTGAATAGCTTGGGATGACCTTTACAAGCATTACAATAACAACCGCAATAGCTACAATCACAACGATAATCGGATAAACTGCCGCTTTTTTTATCATGCCGTTAAGCTTTGCCGATTTTTCGAAGTGTGCAGACATTCTGTCAAAAGCTACATCAATCTTGCCGGATGCTTCTCCTGCCGCAACCATGCTCACCATGATATCAGGGAAAACATTCGGATATTTTTTCAGACCATCCGAGAGAGTCTCACCTTTTTGAATCTCGGCATGAACACCTCTGATAGCTTTCGCCATGACCTTGTTCTCAGTCTGATCGGATAGCATATCCAGCGTATCAAGAATCGTAACACCGGCATTGACCATACTGGTGAACTGGCGGCAGAATACCGATAGGTCTCTCGGCTTTACCTTTCCTCCTACACTGAATGAGATTTCCTTGGTCAGTGCTGTTGCCTTGGTGAGGCTTATGACCATGTTGCCATCCATCTTAAGCTTATTTTTTGCTTCTGCTTCTGACTCGGCTACTATATTTCCTTTTCTTTCTTTTCCGCTCTGGTCTATAATCTGATATGTCCAGTCAGCCACTTTCTTCTCCTCCTTATCCCTGTTCTGTGCAACCTCCAGATAAATTAAATCATAATTTATTAAGACTCCACAACATTATACCATAACAGTAAAATACATACGATTATACCATCAATAGTAAAGGTGTACACGGCTAGCCATGCTTACCGGATCATGTGCATATGCAACTGCAGTCTCCGGCGCTATAAGGCCCTGGCTGTAATACTGTAAAATACAGTCATCCATCATCATCATACCCTCTCTCTTTGATGTCTGTATGATAGATGGAATCTGAAACGCTTTTGCCTCACGAATCAGGTTTCTGATGGCATTGTTTGCAAGGAGCACCTCAAATGCTGCAATTCGTCCGCCATTTACCATTGGAAGCAGATGCTGTGCAACAATTCCCTCTAAAACTCCTGAGAGCTGCACTCGTATCTGTTGCTGCTGGTGTGGTGGAAAAACGTCAATCATACGGTCAATTGCATCGGATGAACTGTTGGTATGCAGTGTAGAAAATACAAGATGTCCTGTCTCCGCCGCTGTAATAGCTGTTGATATAGTTTCAAGATCTCGCATCTCTCCTACAAGTATTACATCCGGATCCTGTCGCAGTGCAGCTCTTAGGGCTGCAGCATATGAGAGTGTATCCTTTCCAACCTCTCGCTGTGCCACTATCGAGCGCCTCCTTGAGTGCAGGTACTCGATAGGATCTTCAAGCGTGATTATATTTTTGGAATCTCTTGCTGCAATGACATCTATAAGACTTGCCAGCGTAGTCGACTTACCACTTCCTGTAGCTCCTGTCACGAGGACAAGTCCTCTCATCTTTGTGGTCAGATTTACAACCGACTGTGGTATTCCAAGCTGCTGTGGTGTAGGCACGTCATATGAGAGAATACGAAGTGCTGCTGCATATGAACCTCTCTGTCTGAACACATTGGCTCTGACTCGTGAAAAGCCCTCCACCGAAAAAGCAAAATCAAGCTCTCCATTTTTCTTTAGCACATCTTTAAGCTCCTGCGGGACAATTGGAGAAAGCAGGTTGTCCGTCTCAACATTGGTAAGAACCTGATTTCCCTGCGGTACAAGCATTCCGTCAATTCTAAGCATAACCGGATTTCCCGGTGCGATATGTATATCCGATGAGTTCTGTTGCTGCGCTGCTTTTAAAATGTCTACTATCTGCATTTTCTTTTCCCCCTTAGTTTTCAAACGTGGTCTTTAACATTTCCTGGAATGAAGTAACTCCTTCGAGTACAAGCTTCTCTGCACTCTGTCTAAGTGTATGCATGCCCTCATCACATGCTGCCTTGTTTATATCTTCTATATCAGCACATTTTGAAATAAGTGACTTGAGCTTTGGTGTTACGGTCATTATCTCATATATACCGATTCGTCCCTTGTAGCCTGTATTGGCACATTTTTCACAGCCACATGGCTCATAAATCTTTACCGGACGAAATGCCGGTATATTCATAAAGGCCTTTTCCTCCTCTGTCAGCAGATGTTCTCTCTTACATGCCGGACAAAGTCTTCTTACAAGTCGCTGTGCAATGATTCCCTTTACCGAATCCGCAAGCAGATAACTTTCAACTCCCATGTCCTCCAGTCGTGAAATAGTACTTGCCGAGCTGTTGGTATGCAGTGTGCTGACCACAAGATGTCCTGTGATTGACGCCTGTACTGCAATCTGTGCTGTCTCCTGATCTCGAATCTCACCAATCATAATGATGTCCGGATCCTGTCGCAGAATGGAACGAAGTGCTGATGCAAATGTCAGGTCAGCCTTATTATTTACCTGTACCTGGTTGATTCCGTCTATATTGGCCTCGACCGGATCCTCAACTGTGATGATATTTACATCATCCTTGTTGAGCTCTGAAAGTGCCGTGTAAAGTGTGGTTGACTTACCACTTCCTGTAGGTCCCGTAACAAGTATGATACCGTTTGTATTCATCAGTATATGATTAAAGGCCTTAAGCTCTTCGTCTGAAAATCCCAGCTCCTTTTTATCTCTTGTAAGTGCCTTTTTCTGCGCAAGTCGCATAACACACTTCTCACCAAATACTGTCGGAAGGATTGATACTCGGATATCATACTCTGTCTTATCTATCTCCATAGTGATACGGCCGTCCTGCGGCTTACGCTTCTCAGAAATATCCATACCGCCTATAATTTTAAGTCGTGTAATAATTGCAGAGAGCAGATGTATACTATATGCCGCCTTCTCATAAAGCGCACCGTCAATTCTGTATCGCACCCTGACTTTATTTTCCAGTGCCTCTATATGTATATCTGAGGCCCTGAGTCTGGCTGCCTGCTCAATAATAGAATTGACAAGCAGAACAACCGGTGAATTGTTGACATCCTTGCTGGTAGCTTCCTCAGCCTCGGCATTTTTCTGCTCACGCTCTTTTCTCTCCCTTGCATACTCCTGAGCCGCCTTCATCGCTTCTGTATCACCATAATATTTGTCGAGCGTCAAAAGTATATCTCTTTCTGTCGCTACCGCAGGCTCAGCCTGCAGATTTGTAACGATTGAAAAATCATCAAGCGCCACCATATCCATAGGATCGGCCATGGCCACATGCACTATATTGGCATTATTTGGGTCAAAGGCATATGGTATCATGACATGCTTTCTGAGCACTGATTCACTGACGAGGCTTTGCACCTCCTCAGGTATGTTAAGTGCGCTCACATTCACAAGCTCAAGTCCCAGCTGCTGCGACAATGCCTTTGCTATCTCAAGCTCATTGGTGAACCCAAGCTCAATGAGTGTTTCTCCTATCTTCTTATGCTTTTCTTTGGCTATAGGCAGAGCCTTTTCCAGCTGCTCCTGAGTAATTACATTTTCATTTATAAGCATATCACCGATACGCTTTTTCTCTCGTCTAAAAGCCATAGTGGCTCCCCCTCTTTCATCATTTAGTAAAATACTACCATTATGATGGCTGTATTTCAAGGGTATTTATATAAAATATACAATAAATTTATTTTAATACTAAAAAGTAACGATTCCGAGTGCCTGCAGCAACAGTATAAGCAGGAATGCCGGTGCAATAAATTTAACCATGATTATATAAAGTCCTTTTCTGGTAAATTTGCTGCCTCCGCGTGTCACCTCATCTATTATTACCTTTGGACTTACTATCCAGCCAACGAGGATACATGTGGCAAGTGCCACGATTGGCATGAGCACATTGTTGCTGACATAGTCCATTATATCAAGTATCTGTCCGACTGTGCCGTTTGGAAGCTTAACCTCCATATAAAGCTTATTGTAGCCAAGGCAGACTATTATCTCTGCAATCAGGGCATATACCGTGACTAAAATTGCGCTTTTTCTGCGGCTCCAGTGAAATCTGTCTATAAGACTCGATACAATAGCCTCCATAATTGATACAGACGATGTAACTGCTGCGAATGCAACTATCATAAAGAATATCAGTCCAACGATATCTCCTGCTATTCCCATTTCATTAAATACCTTTGGCAGTGATATAAACATAAGCCCCGGTCCTGCTGACATGCCGTCACGGCCCATAAATACATATACTGCCGGAATGATCATAAGACCTGCAAGGAATGCAACAAGTGTATCAAAAATCTCGATCTGGTTGATTGAGCCCATGAGCTTTGATTCCTTCTTGACATACGAACCATATGCAACCATGATTCCCATAGCTACACTGATTGAATAAAAAAGCTGACCGAGCGCATCAACAAATACGGTGAAAAGCTTTTGCATTGTAAGCCCCTTGAAATCCGGAATCACATAAATCTTAAGTCCCTCAAGACCACTTCTTACTGTGCCCGACGCATCCTTATAATGAAGCGTCAGTGAGAAAATTCCGATTGCAAAAATAAGCACAACAAGGATAGGCATAAGCACCTTGCTGAACCGCTCGATGCCTTTATTGACTCCACCAATGACAATTGCTGCTGTTAAAAGCAGATAAACCACTCCGAATATGATTGGTGCCCACTGGCCTGTGATAAAACCTGTGAAATATCCATCAGTAACCGCATTCTTACCGCTTCCTGTAATGAAAATTGTAAAGTACTTTAAAACCCATCCACCTATAGTACAGTAGTAAGGCAGAATAATAGCCGGTACTATACACGCAAGCACACCGATAAACTTGCCCTTTGGATTGATAAAACCATACGCGGTGAGCGGTCCCTGTCCGGTCTTACGTCCTATTGCAATCTCAGTGGTAAGCAATGCAAAGCCAAAAGTCAGAACAAGTATCAGATACACCAGCAGAAAAAGTCCTCCTCCGTCCTTTGCTGCCAGATACGGAAACCTCCATATATTTCCAAGTCCTACCGCACTGCCGGCTGCCGCAAGAACGAACCCAATGTTGCCGGAAAAAGTGCTTCTTGATTTTTCTTTCATTTTCTATTGTCTCCTTAATATATAGTTTAATTTTGATTTAATATGGACATTGTTTCCATTCACAAATCTAATATACCTATTATAATCATCTAGAGCACTTTTTGCAACGGTTGATATTTTTTATCCTAAATAAGGTTCTTGATTCCCTCTGTTAAACGCTTTGCAACTCTCACATTGTTCATGGTGTAAAGATGAATTCCCTCCACATCATTAGCTAAAAGCTCAATTATCTGACTCTCGCAGTAAGACATTCCGGCATCAAAAAGTGCCGCCTTGTTGTCTCCGTATCTGTGCACAATCTTCTGGAACTTCTCCGGGAACTTTGCCCCGCACATTGTAACCATTCTCTGAATCTGAGCCGCATTGATACAAGGCATGATGCCCGGGATAACAGGCACATTGATACCTGCAAGCCTGCAGTCCTCAGCAAAATTGAAGAAGGTATCATTGTCAAAGAAGAGCTGAGATAAAAGAAGCTCTGCTCCTGCATCAACCTTTTTCTTAAGATTCTTAATATCATCTACCTTATCAGCTGCCTCCGGATGGATGTCCGGGTAGCACGCACCTGCGATACAGAACTGATCACCTGTGGTGTCCTTTATGTATTTAATCAAATCGCTTGCATGGAGAAAATCCTCCTTTGCAGGCACATTTGGATTTCTGTCTCCTCTTAAAGCGAGGATATTCTCGATGCCCTCATATGAAAGCTGTCTGGTGAACTCATCTATCTCTGCCTTGTTATAGCACAGACATGTAAGGTGTACGACCGGCTCCACATTGTACCGGTTCTTGATTTTCTTCGCAATCTCGATAGTCTTGTTATTGTTTGAGCTGCCGCCTGCGCCAAATGTCACGCTGATGTACTCAGGATGACAATCACAGAGTATCTCAAGCATCTCGTCTATATTTTTGAAGTCTTCCTCCTTCTTAGGTGGAAATATCTCAAAGGAGAGCGACTGTGGTTTGTTTGTATGTATCTGTGTAATCTTCATGTTATCCTCCGGTATATATGGTTATTCAATAATTTGTAATTTTTATATTCCATATATTACTGTAGTTTTTTGTCATTGTAAAATATATTTTTCTTTTAGTTTGTCATAAATAAAATCTATATCAAGACTTGCTGAGCATTTGATTTTTTTAGATGAGGTGATATAATGGGCGAAGCAAATCAAAAAGAGGTTTCACAATGAAAAAAATAGATTTTGATAATGATTCAATAAAGAAAAATATATTGCAGGCTGCTCTGCCCATGCTGGCAGCCCAGATTCTAAGCCTGTTGTACAATATAGTAGACCGCATATACATTGCCCGCATACCTGATATGGGAACCACTGCACTCGGTGCTGTGGGGCTTTGCTTTCCTATTATAATGCTGACAATCGCTTTCTCCAATCTCTTTGGAAGCGGTGGTGCTCCGCTTTTTTCAATAAAAAGAGGCATGAGTGATGACAGAGCCGCCAATACCATAATGAATACGAGCTTTACAATGGTCTGCACATTCGCAGTCGTTTTTACAGCTTTGTGCATGATTTTTGCAAAGCCTCTTTTAATCGTGTTTGGCGCATCTGAAAATGCTCTCAAATATGCTCTGCCATACCTGCTCATTTATTTGATAGGAACACTCCCATCCATGATTTCAACCGGCATGAATCCCTTTATCAACGCTCAGGGCTACTCCACTACCGGCATGCTGTCTGTAGCAATCGGAGCCGTTGCCAATCTGGTTTTGGACCCGCTTTTTATATTTGGATTTAATTTCGGTATCAAAGGAGCAGCTATTGCTACGGTCATCTCACAAATACTGTCTGCTCTCTATGTGCTTCACTTTCTTAGGAAAAAGGCTGAGCTTAAGGTGCGCCTTATGACGCTCTCTGAATTTGGTGAAAATACGCGCTATGCAAAGGACATCATAAGCCTTGGAACCTCCGGCTGTGTCATGCAGCTCACAAACAGCCTGGTATCTATATGCTGCAACAATGTGCTTTCTGTGACCGGAGGTGATCTGTACATATCGGTAATGACCATCGTATCAAGCATCAGGCAGATGGTCGAGACTCCAATTTATGCAATTGTGGAGGGTTCATCTCCTGTTTTAAGCTACAACTATGGCGCCAGAAGACCTGCCCGGGTGAGAAAATCTATTTTCACTATGGGGCTGCTCGTGCTTCTATATACAGCTGTCATGTGGAGTGTGATCATACTTGCTCCTCATGCCCTGATTACTATTTTCAGTTCCGATGCCACCCTCATGGATGATGCGGTGAAGGCTTTAAATATCTACTTTGCGGCATTCATATTTATGGATCTGCAGTACATCGGACAGACTACCTTTAAATCACTTAACAAAAAGAAGCTGGCTATATTTTTCTCCCTGCTTCGCAAGGTGTTCATCGTTGTACCGCTGACATATATTCTGCCATACTCCTTTGGTATGGGAACCGATGGTGTGTTTATGGCAGAACCTGTATCAAACGTGATTGGCGGAAGCATCTGCTTTGTAACCATGCTTAGTACAGTACTGCCGGAGCTTCACAGAATGGAGCAGTAATTACAGCATCTCATCAATGCAGATGCCGTAGCCTCCGGTCGGATCATCGACAAACACATGGGTGACTGCTCCTATTATTTTGCCATCCTGTATGATTGGGCTTCCGGATGTGCCCTGCACTATTCCACCGGAGAGCTCTATCAGCCTGTCGTCTGTCACCTTAAGCTCCATTCCCTTGTTTGTATCTGTCGCTTTTTTGTCTATATTTGTTATTTCCAGATTATATTTTTCCAGTTTTCCTGATATTTCCGATATCATCTGTGCACTGCCTGTGTGTATCTCATCCTTGCCGGCGACCGGATAATACGTATCCTCTGCGGCATATTCCGACAATTCATCGCTGTCAAGCTGTCCGTAAATTCCCAGATTACTATTGCAGTCAAGTGTGCCTATATGGCTTTTTTTGCCAAAATATACCACTCCGCCTATCTCGCCCGGCGCGCCGGATTTTCCCTTTTTGATTTTGGTAAGCTTCATACTGTACAAATCACCACTGTTTGCATACAAGAGATTGCCGCTTTGGGTTCCGTCTCCTATTCCATGCCCCAACGCTCCAAAACGGCCGTCCTTTGTATAATAAGTGATAGTACCGATTCCTGCCAGATCGTCCTTCACCCATATTCCCATATAGTATCTGCCATCATCCATCCTCACAGGCGTGATATCCGCTGACATTTTCTCACCGCCTCGAAGAAATTTAATGTTTACGGTACTTTTATCTTCATGCCTTTCATCATATTTCTTCATGATATCATTCACAGCTTCAGAAAGCTCCTCCTTGTCTGCCACAGTGCGCCCATTGACAGATAGGATATAATCACCGCACTGCACCTTTTTATCTGCAGGATTGACTTTTTTGCCATCCTCGTCTGTCACCTCCGTCGTATTCACTACGAGCACTCCCTCTGTCTGCTCATATATACCGGTCAGCCTGCCACAGGCATATACGCCTTCAACACTTATTCCATCACTTATTTTATCTGTCTCTTCATAATCTCTGTCAGTAGTTCTGTGAGTTGATGCTGTATCTGCTGTCTGTCCTATGTCTTGTTCGTTTCCGCTGTTTTCACCGTTTCCGCCGTTTCCGCCGTTTTCACCATTTTCACCATTCTCGCCCGAATCAGCCAATACACTGGCCGCCTGTCCTGGAAGCCCTGTCGCATATCTTCTATATCCGGCCTTTGATTCATTTAAAAAACTTCCTAATGCACTTTCATCAAATGCCTTATCTACCCTGCTGCACCACTTATCATCACTGCTTAGTGCAAACATAGCTATCACTACTGCAGCCAGCGTGACACTCACAAATTTTCCAAAAAACTTCCGCATACTATTACCTCCATTTGGATTAGTATGCTCCTGTCATTTTTCTTTTATTCTTTTAATATCTTATTATCTCATTCTAACTATTCCAAATTATTTTGAGCAAAAGCCGGTATAATTTGACAGTTTAGGTGTTTTCCTATATAATTTCGATATATTTATATGATTATTATAGATTTCACATATAATTCCCACGTTGTCAGTTACAAATAAATATTGTAATAGCTTTATAATTCTTAAATCACCATTTAATAAAGGAGGGATTCCATGAATACATACCTGCTCATCACATCCATAGTAATCTTCTTATGTATCCTGCTAAATCGTGTCTCCAACCGCATAGGCATTCCGGCACTTTTAGCCTTTATCGTGCTCGGCATGCTTTTTGGCTCTGACGGAATAATGAAGATAGATTTCGACAATTACGCGTTCGCCGAACAGATATGCTCTACCGCGCTGATTTTTATCATGTTCTATGGCGGCTTTGGCACCAACTGGCAGCGTGCAAAGGCTGTTGCCGTTAAGGCTGTGCTCTTGTCCACCATCGGTGTTATTATTACATGCTTTCTCACAGGGCTGTTCTGTCACTTTGCCCTTAATATGAGCTGGGAAATAAGCTTTCTCCTTGGTGCGCTTATTTCATCAACCGATGCGGCGAGCGTTTTCTCCATTCTCCGTTCAAAAAAGCTGAACCTGAAATATAATACAGCCTCTCTTCTCGAGGTAGAAAGCGGTAGTAATGACCCATGTGCCTATATGCTCACCGTTGCTTTTATAGCCATATCCCATGGCAACGCAAGCCCTGGAAATATTGCCATACTCATAGTAAAGCAGCTTGCCTTCGGCATAATCTTCGGTGCCTTGATTGCAAAGCTTTCCATCATACTCCTTCGATATATACGCTTCAAAAGCGCGGGGTTTGATGCGATTTTCATGGTGGGAATAGCACTGATATCATTTGCCCTGCCTGCTTACTTTGACGGAAACGGCTTCTTAAGCGCCTATATTGTCGGCATCATACTCGGAAACACTGAAATAGAAAATAAAAAGAATCTGGTAAATTTCTTTGATGGCATAACGGGACTCATGCAGATGCTTATTTTCTTTCTGCTTGGTCTGCTTTCTTTCCCGTCAAGGCTGCCACAGGTCATAGTACCTGCGCTTTTAATATTTATATGGCTTACCTTTGTGGCAAGGCCTCTTTCTGTAGCACTTGTGCTCACACCATTTCGCAGCAAAATAAAACAACAGCTGCTTGTCTCATGGTCCGGCTTAAGAGGAGCTGCATCCATAGTGTTTTCCATCATGGCATATACCGCCACCAATGATGACCTCGACACCTTCCACATAATATTTATGATAGTACTTTTTTCAATACTGCTTCAAGGCTCAATGCTTCCATGGATATCACGAAAGCTTGACATGCTTGATAAAACAGCCGATGTAATGAAGACCTTCAATGATTACTCCGAGGAAGCAGATATCCAGTTCATACAGCTTACCATACCGCAAAATCATCTGTGGTGCGGCCACAAGCTAAAGGATCTGACGCTGCCGCCGGAGACACTGATTGTGCTTATACGAAGAGGTGAGCAGAATATAATACCTGACGGCGAAACAATAATACTTCAAAACGATGTGCTCGTGCTGAGTGCCATCACACCTGATGAGGTGCATGGTATAAAACTGGTGGAAAAAATAATAGAAAAAGACAGCAGATATAACAATAAACTGCTGTCTGAAATATCAAAAAAACACAATGAGATTATAATAATGATCCAAAGAAATGGGCAGGTAATCATCCCAAACGGAAACGTACGGCTGACCACCGGTGATATACTGGTAATCAACCGCGCCGTAAACTGATAATGTCAGATTTTTTTCTCCATGGCAAGCTCTTTCATCTCTCGCGCGCTCTCCATCACGGTATCTGTGATTTTTGCACCGCCGAGCATTCTGGCAAGCTCAGCCACGCTGTCATTGTCAGTTAGTCTTCGAATCCTTGAAACCGTGGATTTGTTCTCGACTGCTTTTTCAATAAGGAAATGTGCATCTGCCATAGCTGCTATCTGTGGCAGATGTGTGATACATATAATCTGATGGTTGCGGCCAAGCTCATTCATCTTCTCAGAGACCATCTGAGCTGTACGCCCACTGATTCCAGAATCAATCTCATCGAAAATAAGTGACTCGATGTGATCATTTTCTGCCATGATTGTCTTGATGCCGAGCATGATACGCGACAGCTCTCCTCCCGATGCTACCCTGCCGAGCGGCTTAAGTGGCTCTCCGGGGTTAGTTGATATGAGAAACTCCGGCGCATCGATGCCGTTTGCTGTATAGTCCGCAAGTCTGTCAAAGTGCATATCAAACTGTACATCGAGAAAATTCAAATCATTAAGTGCTGATTTAATTTCTGACACAAGCTTTACAGCACTCCCTTGTCTGATTTCTGATACCTCATCCGATATCTGTGCCAGCTCCTTTTCCTTTTTCGCAAGCTGCTGCTCTAATTTCTGTAAATAAGAATCATAATCATTCAGGACACTGATACGCTCCCTCTTTTCATTGAGTGCTATCAGTATATCGTCAATTGAGTTGCCGTATTTGCTCTTTAGATGATTTATCTCATCCAGACGCTTTTGTGTCTCATAGAAGGTCTCCTCGTCAAACTCAGCCTGTGAAATATACCCTGATATCTCGTGATTAAAATCAGAAAGCAGACTGTCTATCTCTGACAGCTGACTCTCCAGAGCTTCCACATCCGTATCATAGCCTGATACCTGCGACAGCTCTCTTACCGCCCTGCCAATAAGCTCTGAGGCACTCTCCATCTCGCCTCCTGTGGCAGAGTATGCAGCATTTACGCCCTCCATGATTTTCTTTCCGTTTGAAAACTTCCTAAACTGCGCCTCAAGCTCCTCATCCTCCCCCGGCACAAGGGAAGCTTCTTCTATCTCCTTCACCTCGTACTCAATGAATGACAGCTCACGGCTTCTTTCCTCATTGTCGATATTTGACTTTTCATACTCATCCTTAAGCGCCCTATATGCTTTGTATGTGACTGAAAGCTGCTGCTTTTTATCTCCAAGCGACTGCTTTGCATACTCATCAAGTATATCAAGGTGTTTTTTCTTTGATAAAAGTGACTGGTGCTCATGCTGACCGTGGATATCTATGAGATATGAGGCTATTTCCTTCATCCGCGAAACAGATACAGCCTCACCGTTTACCCTGCCGACTGCGCGCGACTGTGTGATTTTACGGCTTAAAATCACGCATCCGTCCTCGACCTCCACATCAAGCTCCCTTAAAGCCTCTATAATCTTTGGATCTTCAACTGAAAAAATCAGCTCTACAAAAGCAGGCTTTTCATTGTCTCTTAGCATCTCCTTTTGCACTTTTTCACCAAGTGCCAGATTGATAGAGCCTATGATGATTGATTTTCCTGCTCCGGTCTCTCCCGACAGTATATTTAGTCCGTCGGAAAACTCAACCTCGCACTCGTCTATTAGTGCCAGATTCTTTACATGTAGATTTTGTAACATATTTTCTCCTTCCTCTCCCAGGCATGACGATATATGTTATTTACTGTTACAGTGCAGATATATTCTGATATTCATGTAACATTATTCCACAATTCTGCGGATTTTTTTCATCACCGCATATGTATCATCAACAGTCCGGATTGCACACATGATTGTATCATCTCCTGCAATCGAACCGACGATTTCTCTCATCTTCATGGCATCTATTGCAGCACATACTGCGCTTGCCATTCCCGATACTGTCTTTATAACGAGAATATTCTGAGCCATGTCCATTGACAAAAAGCCCTCTCTGAGCACTCTCTCGTATTTTTTTGAAAGGTTCTCAGGTGCATCCGTTATCACAGCGTACTTCTGTCTGCCACCTGCAGTAGGGATCTTCGTGAGCTTAAGCTCCCTGATATCTCTTGATACTGTGGCCTGAGTCACGCGAAAACCATCTTTTTCAAGAAGCGCAGACAGCTCATCCTGCGTCTCTACCTCATTCTTTTGGATTATCTCTATTATCTTGGATTGTCTGTTTGTTTTCATGTCCTGTCACCTCATAAATATTATTCGTAACTATTCATTATAACAATCCTTATATGTGTTATGAATAATTTCCCATCTTTTTGCGTAGTATTTCCAAAAAGCTTCTCTGGTGAAGCTTGCAAATCTTTGTATAATTGGCTGCCTTGGAAATAACAAAACGGTCTCCTACAGCAAGCTCTGCCGTGGTGTCGCCATCATAGCTGACACATGCCAGCTCATCGTTTTGCTCCCTACGGCTTAGAATTTCTATCTCTATCTCATCATCGCCTGACAGCACAATGCTCTTTGAAGTGAGATTGTGAGCATTGTTCGGTGTGAGCAGTATCATATCGCCCTTCGGATCCACAATCGGACCTCCCGCCGACATACTGTAGCCTGTAGAGCCCGTTGGAGTCGCAACAATGATGCCGTCGGCATGGTAATTGTTTAAAAACTCACCGTTTACATACACATTGAGGCTTAAAATCTGCAAATTACCCTTTCTGTGGATAACAATATCATTTAATGCCACTCTCGAGGTCTCACTGCCTCTTTTGTGCCCTGTGAGCATGATGCGGTCCTCTGTCATGTATTTATCAGCCATGAGCGAATCAATGGCATCAAATACCGTAGCTTCCTCCACCTCACACAGATATCCGAGTGTACCGAGATTTACTCCCATAAGCGGAATCTCAAGTGTCTCCACCCTTGTAGCCGCACGAATCAGGGTACCATCACCGCCGAGCACAAGAATACACTGCGTATCCTGTGGTATATCCTCAAGCTCAAACTCATTGTCGGATATTGCCTCGACATTGCTCATAAGGCCCTTTGCCGTGCCGCCTTTTTGCTCTATGTATGTCACTATTTTATTTGTAAGTGCAAAATTCCTGTCCTTATAGGCATTTGCTATCACAACAAAATGTTTCATAGTCTATTTTTTGTCCAGCTCTCCATGTGCAGCCTCAACCACACTATGAATATCCACTGATTCCTCCTTTATAGGATCATCTGTCTTTTTGATATGTACGAGGTACTCTATATTGCCCTCCGGCCCCTTGATTGGCGAATACTCAAGGTCTAACACGCTAAATCCATTTGAAAGTGCAAAGGATATGATATTGTTCACTACCTCCTCATGCACGCTCTTGTCACGGACCACGCCCTTTTTACCTACCTTTTCCCTGCCTGCCTCAAACTGTGGCTTGATAAGACAAACCATCTCGCCACCGTCCTTTAACAGTGCTCTTGCAGGACCTAACACCTTGGTAAGTGATATGAATGACACATCAACCGATGCAAAATCCAGCTCATCATCTATATCATTGGGCGTCACATACCTGATATTGGTCTTTTCCATGCACACCACGCGCTCGTCCTGACGCAGCTTCCATGCAAACTGGCCATATCCGACATCCACGGCATACACCTTTTTAGCACCGTTTTGGAGCATACAGTCTGTAAAACCGCCTGTTGAGGCACCTATATCCATGCATACCTTGCCATCCATCGTGATATCAAAGTGCTTCATAGCCTTTTCAAGCTTAAGCCCTCCACGGCTCACATACTGCAGTGTCTTTCCATGAATCTCAATATTGCAGTCATCAGGGAACGTACTTCCCGCCTTATCCTCACGGTTGTTATTTACAAAAACATTGCCCTCCATAATCATAGTCTTTGCTTTTTCCCGTGATGGTGCAAAGCCTCTGTTTACAAGTAATACGTCTAATCTTTCTTTCATACTGTATGTTACCTCTATCTATAATGCTGCTATTATACGCTTAGCCACCGATTCGGCATCCACATGCAGCTCCTTTTTGAGCACCTCTACATTGCCATGCTCCACATAGCAGTCTGGGAGCGCAACAGTCAACACCTCAAGAGCTATGCCGTTAGTCTTGACATACTCAGTCACATGCTCACCAAAACCGCCACTTTGCACATTTTCCTCCATAGTCACAAGCAGGCTGTGCTCACCCGGCAGCTCATTTATCGCTTCCTTGTCAAAAGGCATTGCAAAACGTGCATTGATAAGTGTAGCAGAAATTCCCTCTGCCTCAAGCAGCTTTACCACATCAACAGCAGTCTTTACCATACTGCCGAGTGCCATGACAGCCACCTTGCTTCCTTTTTGGATTAGCTCACTCTTTGCAAGCTCTATCGGCTGTCTGATTTCCTTAAGACCGTCATAGGCTGCACCTCTTGGATATCTGAGTGCAATCGGACCGTCATATGCCACTGCAAATTTCATCATATCGGACAGCTCCCACTTATTCTTCGGAGCCATGATTGTCATATTCGGAATAACCGACAGGTATGATATGTCAAATATGCCCTGATGCGTTTCTCCATCGCTGCCTACAAGCCCTGCCCTGTCGATTGCAAATATGACATGCAGATTCTGTATGCACACATCGTGAAGTATCTGGTCAAACGCTCTTTGCAAAAATGACGAATACACCGCAAAAACCGGGATAAGTCCTGACTTTGCAAGCCCTGCCGCAAATGTCGTGGCATGTGCCTCGGCTATTCCCACATCAAAAAACCTATCCGGGAAATTACGGTGAAACCTGCGAAGCCCTGTTCCCTCTGCCATGGCTGCCGTTATCGCAACTACCTTTGGATTTCTCTCGCCCAGCTTCTTCATGACTGTTGAGAAAACATCTGTGTAATTGGCCTTCGTGCGCTTATTCTTCGGAAGCCCTGTCTCTATGACAAATGGCTCTGCACCGTGGAATCTGGAAGGATAACGCTCTGCCGGGCCATAGCCTGCTCCCTTTTTTGTGAGCACATGCACAAGCACCGGACCATCCACACGCTTTGCCTCGTCAAACACACGGCACATTTCCTTTATATCACTGCCATCCACAGGTCCCAAATAGATGATGCCCATCTCCTCAAAGAACATACCCGGAATAAAAAGCTGCTTTATGCTGCTCTTTGTATTCCTGATATGCTTTACCATACGCTCTCCGTAGATTGGTATATGGTTTAGGGAATTCATGACATTATTCTTTAAACCCCTGTATGCATCCGCTGTTCGAAATCCTGAAAGATACTGGCTTATGCCTCCGACGTTCTCTGAAATCGACATATTGTTGTCGTTTAGCACTATAATGAAATTGCCTTTCACGCTTGAAGCATTGTTGAGTGCCTCATACGCCATACCTCCCGTCAGTGCACCGTCTCCTATTACAGAAACCACATGATAGTCATCTCCGGTCACCTGTCTGGCTGTCGCAAGTCCAAGCCCCGCTGAAATAGATGTGGAGCTGTGTCCTGTATTAAAACAGTCACAGTCGCTCTCATCCGCCTTTGGGAAGCCGCTCATTCCGCCATACTGTCTGAGCGATGAAAATCCATCCTTTCTGCCTGTGAGTATCTTGTGTGTGTACGACTGATGCCCTACATCCCACACTATCTTATCCTTCGGCAGATCAAAGCACAGATGCAACGCCATGGTAAGCTCCACTACTCCGAGATTTGATGCAAGATGACCGCCTGTCACCGATATGCTCTCTATAAGAAACTGCCTTATTTCATCCTTTAACAGCTCAAGCTCCTTATGTGTCAGTTTTTTTATATCATTTTCCTTTTGTATCTTTTCTAAAACCATCCTATTTCTCCCGATGGATCAGATATTCAAATAACTCCTTAAGAAATGCATCGTCGTATCCCAAATCATCAAGCAGCTTTTCTGCCTCCTTAGAGATGCGCTCCACATCAGATACCGCTTTATCCAATCCCTCAAATGTGACATATGTCGCTTTATTATTTTTCTCGTCACTGCCTACCGGCTTTCCAAGCACCTCAAGTGTACTTGTGACATCAAGCACATCATCCTGTATCTGAAACGCAAGCCCCAGCTTTGCCGCTATCTGCTCCACGCGTGATACCTCATCAGACGATGCCCCTGCAAGGATTGCTCCTATCATCATCGAGCTCTCTATAAGTGCGCCTGTCTTAAGCCTGTAGATAAAGTCAAGCTTTTCCCTTGTGATAGGACAGTCATCGGATTTCTCACTTTCTACATCAACCACCTGTCCTCCGACCATGCCATACACGCCTGCTTTTTTTGCAAGCACAGCAAATGCCCTTGCCACACGCGCATCAGCCACTTCCATGCCAAAAGCCTTTGCTGCGGTCTCATATGCCAGGTTTAAAAGTGCATCACCTGCAAGAATGCCCATAGCCTCACCGTACACAGCATGTGTGGTCTTCTTTCCACGCCTGTACTCATCATTGTCCATGGCAGGCAGGTCATCATGCACCAGCGAGTAGGTGTGTATCATCTCGATTGCCGCCATAAATGGCTCAATCACTGCACTGCTTCCGCCAAACATATGGTAAGTCTCTTCCATGAGGATAGGGCGAAGCCTCTTTCCACCGGCTCTCACACTATAGTTCATGGCCTCAAAAATAATCCTCTGCTGTCCCTCCTCAGCGGGAAGAAACTTCTCAAGCACATCGTTTATATGCTCTACCTTTTGCTGCAGCTCTTCCATGAATTGTGACTTATTTAAATTCCCATTTAAGCTCATCAGAATTCCTCCAGTTGTCCGTCGCTGTTTAGCACAAGCATGGCCTTTTCCATGCCCTGTACCATATCATTGGCACTCTTTACCTCATCAAGCCCCTTCTTGTAGAGCTCAAAGGCCTCATCCAGGGATACATCCGCATCCTCCATCCTCGCCACTATCTGCTCTAAGTGTGCAAAGCGCTCCTCGAGTGTCAGTGTTTTTTCATTTTCTTTGCTCATCGTTAATAACCTCCGAAACTACGGCCCTTGCATGACCGTCTATCAGATATATATTTATGTCATCGCCTGCATTGATATCGGATACACTGTGCAGTGCCCCCTTCTTTTCCACCTCGACATACGCATAGCCCTGTGCCAGCTTTTTGGCCGGTGAATATGCATCCAGTGTACCTGAAAGCAGTGCCAGACGCTGTCTGCAATCCGAAAGCCTCTGCTTCATAATCCTTTCAAGTGCATCCTCGATATCTGCCAGACGCCTTTTATTCTCATTTAGTTTATTCTGTGGACTAAGGAAATTAAGTCTTGTTTTAATATGTGACAGTTTTTCCCTGAAAAAATCAATCCGGCCTGTCAGATTTCTGTCCATCCTGCGGCGCAGATTGTCAAGGCGCTCTAACGTCTGTCTGTAGTCACTGACTGCAAGCTCTGCAGCCGCTGAAGGTGTGGGTGCTCTCCTGTCTGACACAAAATCCGCTATTGTCCAGTCAGTCTCATGGCCTACTGCCGAGATAATTGGCGTGCGGCAGTCAAATATGGCTCTCGCCACAATCTCCTCATTAAAGGCCCATAAATCCTCTATGGAGCCTCCGCCTCTGCCGACTATTATCACATCAAGATTCATCGCATCCAATGTCTGTATGCCCTTTGCTATGCTACCAGCCGCACCCTCTCCCTGCACAAGTGCCGGATAAAGTATGACCTGTACATATGGATTCCTGCGAGATGATACATTCCTTATATCCTGCACGGCCGCGCCTGTCGGTGCTGTAACCACACCAATACGGCCGGCATACTGCGGAATGGGCTGCTTGTACTCTGCCGCAAACATGCCCATTTCCTCAAGCTCACGCTTTAGCTGCTCGAATTTGAGATACAGATTGCCCTCTCCGTCAAGCTCTATCTTTTTGGCATAAAGCTGATATGCGCCGGTCTTCTCATACACCTCAACGGAACCTGTCACAATAACCTGGTCTCCCTCCTTCATGTGGAAAGAAAGTCCTGCCGCCCTGCTGCCCGCAAACATGATAGCGTTCATGGCTGCTCCCGCGTCCTTTATTGTGAAATAAATATGACCGCTCGTGTGATACTTGCAGTTGCTCACCTCTCCCTTTATGCTCACCTGTCTGAGCATAAAATCCTGAGCGAACATATTTTTAATATAGCTATTTACTTGCGCTACCGAATATATATTTCTATTTGCCATGTTCAATGCTCTATATCGCTGTTCCTCTTAAGCTATGCAAACTTTGCAAGCACTCCGTTTACAAATGCACCTGACTCATCTGCACCATACTTCTTTGCAAGCTCAACAGCCTCATTTATTGAAACCTTTGTAGGAATATCATCCTCAAACTTTATCTCATAAACTGCCAATCTGATAATTGCCAAATCAACCTTTGCCATACGATTGGTCTTCCAGCCTGTAGACTTCTCATCGATGAGTGCATCAAGCTCTGCCATATGCTCAATAATCGCACTGCATTTTTCATCAATATACTGTCTTTCCTCGTCTGTAGGATTTGTAAGCTCATCATTTAAAAGCTCCATCTGCTCTGCAAACTCAGACTTGTCATGAAACTCAACCCTGAAAAGCATCTTAAAAACGTTTTCTCTTATCTTGCTTCTTGTCATTTAAATTCCTCTCGTGAATAGTATTTTATATAAATTAAGGATGTCTGTACGACATCCTTAATTATACTACATTTGTGATCATTTAAAAAGAATTATTTAATTCTCTCCCATATCAACACTTGCTATACGAACATTGATAGTAGCCACAGAAAGCCCTGTCATTGTCTCAATTGCAGACTTAACCTTCTCCTGTACCTTTGTAGAAACCTCAGGGATGCTGTATCCATAAGCAATATTGAGTGCTACATCAACCACTACCTCATTGTCTGCTATCTCAATCTGAATTCCCTTTGAGAGATTCTTCATACCGAGCCTGCTGACAATCTCGTTTGTGATATTGCCTGCCATGGAGCTTACTCCCTCAACCTCAGTGGCAGCAAGACCTGCTATGATAGCTACAACCTCATCTGCTACCTTGATCTCGCCAGACTCATCTGATTTGATATTTATTGTGTTTCTATTCTCTGCCATGTCCATGTTCCTCCTTAACCGGCTATACGGTCTGTCCCTTTGCCACGTAAACCTGGAATGAGTCATTTCCCGTAAGTGATCTATTTCTTGATACGCGAACATTCTTGTCTGTAATCACGTACTCCAGATTGGCGCCATCCTCAATTACCGTATCCTGTAGCAGGATGCAGTTCTTGACCTTTGCATTCTTTCCTATCTTGACGCCTCTTGATAGGATGCTGTTTTCCACGGTACCCTCGATGACACAGCCATCAGCAACCATGACATTCTTGGCTTTTGAGCCATTTATGTATCTTGTAGGGTTATCATCCCTGATCTTTGTATAGATAGAATTGCCACTCTTAAACAATGCTTCCCTGTTATCCTCATCAAGGAGCTTCATATTCTCCTCGAAATAGCTCTTCATATCTGTAATCTGTGAAGCATAACCTGTGTACTCATATGCCTGGATATTGAGTGAATCAGTGTTTGTAGCCATCAGATCCCTTGTAAAATAAGAATAACCATGTACAAAAGCGTCATCCACTATTCTAATGAGCTGCTCCTTCTCCATGATATAGATATTCATGCCAAAGTTTACCTTGCCCATATCCCTATCATTGATATATATCTTTTTGATACGTCCATCATCTATATCAAATGTATAGTACATCTCATCATTGTTACCGTTTGGTCTTAAGAATACCTTCGGTACCTCCTGCTTGCGGTACATTGCAGTGATATCAGCCCCTGTAGTCTTATGTGCTTCAATCAGCTCCCTGAAATCAAAATTGAATACATAGTTGGCATCAGCCATGATAACATACTTCTGAGTGCACTTTCTCAGATATCCCTTAAGACTTTCGATTGCCTCAACACGGCCCTCATACACCTTAATCTGCTTCTGTGCATAAGGTGGAACTATATTGATACCACCATTTTTTCTTGCGAGATCAAACTCCTGGCCTGAGCCAAGGTGATCCATCAGAGAGTGATAATTTTTCTTAACTATGAGAGATATATTGTCGATTCCGCTATGTACCATGCTTGAAATCAGGAAATCACAGAGTCTGTAACGACCTGCAAACGGAATGGAAGCCATAAGTCTCTCGGATACCATCTCAGGAATGAGGGCATCGTAGCTGTTTGCAAAAATAACGGCCAAAGCCTCTTCGTTGTTCATGTTTAGCATTGTTCCTGGCCCTCCTCAACATCATTATATACCATAGCCTTTGGTCCTATAACCGCTCTGTCGCCAATTGTAACTCCCGGTGCAATTGTAGCAACATCACCTGTCACATCCTCCTCAGGCTTTTCTCCAATAACTGCATCACAGCCTACCGTAACACCCTCTGCAACTATACAGTGTGTAACCTTAGCGCCTCTTTTTATCACAGTATCGCCCATGACAACTGCATCCTCTACCACTGCGCCCTCTTCTACGACGACACCGCCAAAAAGAATTGAATGCTTTACTGTGCCCTTCACTACACAGCCATCGGTAATCATAGAGTCTGTAACCTCTGCGTTGTTGCCGATGAAATGTCCTGTATGACCGCTGTTACGGCTGTATATCTTCCAGTTTTCATCGAACAGATTGATACCGCTGTGTTCCGGATCAAGCACCTCCATATTGGCTTCCCATAAAGCCGGAATTGTTCCTACATCCTTCCAGTAGCCATTGAAATGATATGCATACATCCTGCGGCCATCCCTCAAAAGGTTTGGAATGATATTGTTACCGAAATCATTCTCTGAATCCGGATCATTTTCATCCTCGATAAGATACTTCTTAAGTATATCCCAATTGAAGATATAAATACCCATGGATGCAAGATTAGACTTAGGATTCTTTGGCTTCTCCTGAAACTCTGTGATCTTGTCGTCATCATCTGCTACCATGAGACCGAAACGTGATGCCTCCTCCCATGGAACCTCCATAACCGCTACAGAAAACTCAGCATTTTTCTCCTTATGGAACTTAAGGAAATCACTGTAATCCTGCTTACAAATCTGATCTCCCGAAAGTATGATAACATACTCAGGATCATATCTCTCGATAAATGCAATATTCTGATAAATCGCATTGGCTGTTCCCTTGTACCAGTCAGAGCCTGAAGCCTTCTGATACGGTGGCAGCACATGCACTCCTCCATATAATCTATCAAGATCCCATGGCTGTCCATTTCCTATGTACTCATTCAGCACAAACGGCTGGTACTGTGTCAATATACCAACTGTATCTATGCCTGAATTAACACAATTGGAAAGCGGAAAATCAATAATTCTGTATTTGCCTCCAAACGGAACTGCCGGCTTTGCAAGTTTCTGCGTCAGTGCATAAAGTCTGGAGCCCTGACCACCGGCAAGAAGCATCGCAACTAGCTCTTTTGCCATATTAAAATCCCCCTTGTTTAATTTTATTAAATTTTTGTTAGCTTTTGCAATTATTTTGGTTTTTTATAATGGTTTATAGTTATATTTTACCACACTTTGGCATTTATGCAATTCAAAATTAACTAAAAAAAACTATAATTTTTGTCATTATTTTCCAATTATCTCGCGGTTGTTTATGAACTCGTACGGCACTTCCTGGTACACGTAATAAGAATCTCATATTATTACCATGTAGTTTCTATAAACGTTGAATCTAAGCCATTCTTCCCCTTATTTGACACCACGAGCATATACTATACCACCACGGAATCACCATAAAATGAGATAATTTTGTTATTTTGGACTGCTTTATTGTAACTATCTTCTGTAATAGTATCGCCATTTGTACTTAATCTGTCAAGCACCTCTGACACTTTATCCATTTCATTGCTCATATGTTTTGGCATAACTGATGTATACAAATCCATTGTCATTTGCAAAGAAGCATGTCCTAGATACGCTTGTACTGTTTTAGGTTGAATACAAGCTTCAAAACAACGTGTCTCAAAAGTATGTCTAAAACAATGTGGTGAGAAGACTTCTATCTCATCAACTACCTTTTTTATTGCTTCACATATAATTTGCGAATTAATTGGTGTATCAAATTTAGTTGTAAATAACAAATCAGCGTATTGCTTATCTACTGATTTACTCTTAGGTGCTTTCTGTGCTATAACATTTTTCTGCATATATTGTCGTTTTAATGCCATTTCACATTGATGATTTATTGGAATGTTTCTTTTGCTAGTAGCGGTTTTAGGATTCTCAAAATGAAAGCTTTTCTGCTCATCATCTTCATATTTCTGATATACAAGTGTTCTCGTTACTTTTATAACATTTGTCTTCCAATCAATATCTGACCATCTAAGTGCTGCCAACTCTCCTATTCTCATACCAGTAGAAACTGCCACTACAAACAGATTATTATAAAATGTTCCTTTTGCACAATCAAAGAACAATATCTGTTCTTCTTCTGAAAGAACTTTAACCTCTTTTTTTCATCTCTTTTTACGGAAATACCCTTTGCAGGATTTTTCCTTACATATTCATTTATAAGAGCTTTATTGAAAATGTCTATGAGAACAACTTTAACTTTATTCTGAGTCTCATAACCATAACCATCTTGCTTGAGCTTTTTTATTAGCTTCTTAATTGTAAGTTGGTCAATATCTGTTAAATTCATCTTACCAAGTGTTGGGGATATGTGCTTTTTATAAATCAGATTGTAATACCTTTTGGTGTTCTCTCGTATCACATCAAATTTATATACATTCATCCATTCACTGAACCATTCGTCAAGTATGATACTCTGCTTTATATTGATTTGCTTTTCATTCTCATATAAAGCTTCATTATATCTACGCTTAACGTCTTTTAAATCTTTTCCAGATATAGACTGTCTCTTTCCAAATCGGTCTACAAATCTTGCATCATATCTTCCATTTTTTCTCTGACATATTCCGTGTCCAAGCTCTTTTCCTTTTAGATCCTTGCCCATCTATTTCCTTTCTATGAGCATAATCCATATGATTATATGATTATATCACATAAATTATGTCATGTAAAACTATACAAAATGCACTGTATCAAGACCAAAAATGAAATTTTAAATTCCACCACCACATTTGGTGGTGGAATTTACTCCCG
>OHAI01000348.1_pt1 | contig 36284 bp, 32 predicted proteins | sample 1577091 | NCBI WGS metagenome assembly OHAI01 (sample SAMEA3541548, study PRJEB24748) | human gut metagenome | biome: human gut; feature: human-associated habitat; material: faeces | place: China | collected 2012
GTGAGTACCTGCTTTCATACAAAGAGCAGGGTAAGACTATCCTTATCTGCTCTCATTCGGCGGAGGATATCTCAGTGCTGTGCGACACTGTGCATGAAATGGATAAGGGTGTGATTGAGGAGGTAAGGTGACATAGACTGAGTAAGTATGGATTCGTATTTTTATTTAATGCAATACTATATTATATCATACTTTCTAAAAAAGTTTACATTTATCAACATGGAAGTTGAAATAGCCATATAAATTTATCAAATTCCATTAGCATCTATCACTGATAGGTGCTTTTTTTTCATAACCAAAACAAGAAATGTGGGGAACAATTTATGATGTAAAATTACGAATATGCTCCCCAATGCTATAGATACCATAAGAGTCGAGAAACCGGCTCTTTTATACAGTAGAGGGATACTGTTGGATATATTCCCTTATTTCACACATAATATTAAGGACAAATTTGCTTATTCTATTGACGCTTCCCTTATTTTATGATATAATTTAAGGGAAAATAATGGAGGTAAGGAAATGAGAAGTTTTAATTACTCTGCTTTTAAAGAACAAAAGTGGGATTCTGATATTCTCGGACTTATAGCGGCCATATACAAAGAGGCTGGAAAACAGGAACAGTATCTGAAACAGCGTCCGCAAGAGATGGAGAAGCTTGTTGAGATAGCAAAAATTCAAAGTACCGAAGCTTCAAATGCGATAGAGGGTATCGTAACAACAAGCACGAGGATCAAACAGTTGGTCGAAGAAAAGACTACTCCTCGAAATCGTGACGAGCAGGAGATCGCAGGGTATAGAGACGTGCTGAACGTTATACACGAAAGCTTTGACGCTATTCCGATAACTCAGAACTATATTCTGCAGCTTCACAAAATGCTTTATAGTCATATGAACAATCCGCTTGCTGGCAGAACAAAAAGCGTGCAGAATTATATCAGTGTGGCTTACCCCGATGGACATACAGAAATACTGTTTACTCCGCTCGCACCATATGAAACATCTGAGGCACTTGACAGGATATGTGAAGAGTACAATCGTGTTATCGGTAATTTGGAGGTTGAGCTGCTTATAATTATCCCTATATTTATCCACGATTTTCTATGTATACACCCTTTTAATTACGGCAACGGAAGAATGAGCCGTCTGCTTACCACTCTTCTGCTGTATCAGAATGGCTTTTACGTTGGCAAATATATATCGCTCGAGGCAAAGATCTCTAAGGACAAAGATCTGTATTACAGTGCTCTGAGTCAGTCGCAGACGGGCTGGCACGAGGGCAAAGAGGATGCTTTGCCATTTATAAAATACATTTTAGGCACGATACTTGCATCGTATAAAGATTTTGAAGAGCGTACATCCCTTGTTCAAGAAAAACTGCCTGCACTTGAGATGGTCAGAATGGCAAGCAAAAGCAAAATAGGACGATTTAACAAGCAGGATATAAGGGAACTCTGTCCTACTCTCAGTGACAGTTCTATCGAAGGTGCACTAAGAAAACACAGGCGGTCTTTCCTATAAAGTAAAAAAGAAATCCGGCAAGAGATTTTTCTATCTCTTGTCGAATTTCATTCTACAATTTATCATTTTATTTAAAAAAATTTCAACTATTCAGAAGTCTCTCCACAAGCTTCACGCACTCTGCTGCATCCTTTGAATATCCGTCAGCTCCTATCTCGTCTGCAAAGCTCTGTGTAATGCAGGCTCCACCGATTACTACCTTACTCTTACAGCCCTTTTCCTTACATATTTCCACTACATCCTTCATGCGCATCATGGTGGTGGTCATAAGAGCTGACAGTCCGATAACTGCCGCATTCGTCTCAATCGCCTTGTTGACAATATCCTCACAAGGCACATCCTTTCCCATATCAATCACGTTGTAGCCATAGTTTTTAAGCATGAGCACAACAAGATTCTTTCCAATATCGTGAATATCGCCCTCCACCGTTGCAATGACAAGAGTCGGCATATCATCACCTGAGTCCTTCTTTTCAAGTAACGGCTCCAGATGTTCTATAGCAAGCTTCATAGTATTTGCACTGCCGATAAGCTGTGGCAGGAAATATTTCTTCCGGTTGAAAAGCTCTCCCACCTCATTAATAGCCGGAATCAGGCTGTTATTAATAATCTCGTCAGGCTTTGCACCATCAGAAAGCATTTTCTTTACTTCATCAATTATACTGCCTTTGTTTCCCTTTAAGACAGCCTGAAATACTGCATCCTTACTGCCTGCTGCGCATGTGCCGTTTGAAGCAGACGCATCATTGTCCGACTTTTTCACAACAACTGTCTCATATTGTGCCTTTTCCTCCGCAAGCCTGCTCATGCGCTCGATGTATGCTATATCGCTGTCAGGTCTGTCGAGCAGCATATCCGATGCAAATGCAGCATTCATCAAAAGCTCCTGTGATGGATTGGCAATAGCCATGGTGAGTCCCTTGCATATGGCCATTGTAAGAAACGCTGTGTTCACATACATACGCTCAGGCAGTCCGAAGGATATATTTGAAAGTCCGCATATTGTAGGAAGCTTTTTCTCATCCTTGCAGTACGCAATGGTCTCATAGCACTCGATTGCGGCCTTTGGATTTGCACCTATTGTCGCAACAAGTCCATCCACCACTATATCCTCATGTGCCATTCCAAGCGAAAGTGCTTTGTCATAAATAGTATTTATAATCTGCTTTTTCTCCTCGACATCCTTCGGCAATCCTGCATCCGAAAGCGGTAAAAGTATGAACATCGCCCCATATTTTGCCGCAAGAGGCAGAAGTTTTTCCATCTTCTCAGTCTCAAGGGAAATAGAATTGATGAGAGCTCTTCCCGGATAAATCTTAAGAGCCTCCTCTATTACCTCCACATAGCTTGAATCAATACAAAGCGGGCAGTCCACGGTAGATGAAACCTCATATATAACCGATTTCATCATCTCCTTCTCATCGATACCATTCATGCCCATATTTATATCAAGTATTCTCGCACCATTTGTCTCCTGCTCCATAGCCATCTGGCGCACCAGGTCAAGCTTTCCCTCACGAAGCTGTGCCTGCAGCTTTTTCTTGCCTGTAGGGTTGATTCTCTCTCCGACAACGGTAAAGTTGCCATCTAAGTCAATCTCTACATTCTTTCGTTCGGACGCAAGCACTCTTCTATGATGCTCAAGTGGCTTATGAACAGGCATTGACTTTACGGCCTCTGTGAGAGCACGTATATGCTCCGGCGTGGTGCCACAGCAGCCTCCGACAATAGATGCACCGGCTTTCACAAGTCCTGTCATCGCATCAGCAAACATACCCGGAGTCATCTTGTATACAGTTTTACCGTCCTCAAGCTCCGGAAGACCGGCATTTGGCTTTGCAATAAGCGGCACTGTAGAGTACTCTGCCATTTTTTCAACCAGCTCTATCATCTCAGCAGGTCCCGTCGAGCAGTTCACTCCGATAGCATCCACCCCAAGTGACTGCAGCACGACAACAGCAGTCTCAGGCGGTGTGCCAAAAAGTGTCCTGCCATCCTCGTTGTAGGTGAGTGTCACCATAATAGGCAGGTCGCTTACCTCTTTTATAGCAAGCACTGCTGCTCTGCACTCCTGAAGACTCATCATTGTCTCGACCACGAAAACATCTGCGCCCGCCGCATCAAGAATCCTCGCCTGCTCCTTGTACACCTCCAAAAGCTCCTCAAACATCAGATCCCCGAGTGGAAAAAGCTGTCTGCCAGTCATCGTCATATCCGCAGCCACAAGTGCCCTATCTCCGACAGCCTGCTTTGACAAGCCAACAAGCGTGGTATTTATCTCATTGATTTTCTCCTGTAAGCCATATTCTAAAAGCTTAATCCTATTTCCTGTAAATGTAGGTGCGTAAACAATATTCGTGCCGTTATCGACATAGGCCCTCTGCAGATCAAGAATCACCTGCGGATGCTCCATCACCCATTCCTCCGGACACACACCTACAGGCATGCCCGCTGCCATCAGGTTTGTACCGGTCGCTCCATCCAGGATAACTATGTTTTCTCTGATATATTTTCTGAATTCTTCTCTTGTCATTTTGTTTCCTTTTCTTTTCAGCTATTAATCACTCCACAGTGTAAAGTATTCCAAAGCAAAAGCTATATACTCTTCATCCTTGAAATTTGTGAAAATTTATATTATCATTGTAACCGATTTTAAAACACAAAAATCAATAGTCTATTCACAATAATATACTAAAATACTATATTTTTCAAACAAAAGAAAGGATTTCTTATGAAACTTATCGCTTTAGATCTTGACGGAACACTTTTCAACAACCAAAGTCAGATATCCAGGGAAAATATAAAAGCTATAAAAGAAGCAACTGCTGCCGGGATAAATGTGGTCATCTCCACCGGCCGTCCATTCGGAGGGCTGCCGTTTGAGGCAATTAAGGGCACCGGCATCCGCTACGCTATCACTGCAAACGGAAGTGCAATCTACGAGATTGACACCCAAAAATGTCTTTACGAAAACTGCCTTTCTGATGAGACAGCGTTTTCAATAATCGATTACCTGATGACAAAGCGCGTTCATATGGATGCCTTCATAAACGGCTGTGGCTATTCTCCGTACAAGTGTCTCGAGGATGCAAAGGATCTCAAAATGCCTCCTTCTATAAAGGAATACATCATGACAACCAGAAAACGTGTGAACGATATCACTGAAATGATGCGCGAAAACAATTACCATATGCAGAAAATGACCATCAATTTTCCAAAGGATGCAGATGATAACTACTACTGCCGCGACGAAGTATTTGAGCACCTGAAAAAAATCCCTGAAATCACGCTCGTAAGCGGTGGCTACGGCAATCTGGAATTCACAAAAGCTGGCGTTGACAAAGGTGTGGCACTTCATAAGCTGGCTCAAATCCTGAATATAGCAGCTAATGAGACAATGGCTGTCGGTGACACCGAAAACGACATGGCTATCGTAAAAGCCGCACACATCGGCGTGGCCATGGGAAATGCAACCGATGAGCTTAAGGCACAGGCTGATTACGTCACCGACACAAACGAAAATGACGGCGTAGCCAAGGCTATCCGCCACTTTATGGGTTAATCTCACATAATTAAAATAACGATAACTATCATATAAGAGCATAATAGCTGTTTGACACACAATAAAACAATCATCTGTCATATATATCCCCGGAAGCACATATACTTCTAAGACAACATATGACAGGTGATTTTTTGATTGTAAAAAAATATTTATCCAATCCACTTGTGACCGGAACTATTTTCCTGACACTTGCCGGTACAACCAGTCGGTTTATGGGATTTTTCTTTCGCATATTTCTTAATAATGTCATGGGCTCAACAGGTCTAGGACTCTATCAGCTTGTGATTCCACTCATGTCCGTATGCATGTCACTCTGCTGCAACGGCTTTCAGACCGCTACATCAAAGCTTGTTGCCGAAAAGCCTCAAAACAGGCAGATTATACTCATTTGCGCAATAATTATGTCAGCCACCATTGCTCTTTTACTCACAATTATTATGTATTCCAATGCCAACTACATAAGCCTTTGTATTTTAAGTGAGCCACGCTGTACAGAGCTTGTCAAGGCGCTGTCCTTTTCCATTCTGCCCGCTGCTATCCATTCCTGCATAAACGGATACTATTATGGATTGAAAAAAGCAGCCGTTCCAGCTGCCACACAATTAATTGAGCAGACCGCACGCATTGGCACCTGCTATCTGATATACGCAATACTATCTGACGGTGGCAGCTGCTTTAAGCCTGTATACTCTATATACGGCATCGTGGCAGGCGAAGCGAGCGCAACCGTCTTTTCCGTTATCACAATAAAAAAAGATTTCTCATACTTTAAAATATCCGTCAAAAGCCTGAAAACAACAGCCTATGGCATGGCTGCGCTTTTCATTCCTTTATCACTAAACTACATATTGGCAAGCTTTTCATCTTCCGTCGAAAATGTGCTTATCCCAAGAACTCTTAAGCTATACGGACTTTCACCGGCATTGGCCCTTGACATATTCGGAACCATTTCCGGTCTCACTCTTCCCGTTCTTTTATTTCCCGGTGTACTTTGCAGCTGTGCCTGCGTGATGCTTCTGCCATCTGTTTCTGAAGCGAATGCCGCCGGAAAGGATACAAAAATCACTAAAACCGTAAACTCCTGCGCCTTATTCGGACTATGCTTCGGTCTTATCTTTACATGTATATTCTATCTGCTTTCAGATTTTATAGGGGATTTTCTTTTCTCATCGAAGCTTTGTGGATATTTCCTTAGAAGACTGTGTTTTCTGTGCCCACTGATGCACATAAGCGGAATGCTTAGCAGCATACTGCACGGTCTGGGTAAAGCAAAGCAGGTGCTCTTCGTCAATCTGCTCACCTGTGCGATAAGAATCCTGATGATTGTATTTCTCATCCCTCGCCATGGGATAGACGCATATCTGTGGGCTATGCTTGTGTCACACGTGTTTATGACGCTTGCTGTCGGAATTCTCACCTGCCACACAGCACACAAATAAAAAAAGCCTGCACATACTCCGAGCATACCGGAATATGTGCAGGCTCATAAAACTACAGATTATACACGTGAAAGGTACTCACCTGTTCTTGTATCAATCTTGATAACATCATCTGTCTCAACAAAAAGTGGTACATATACTGTAGCACCAGTCTCAACTGTAGCAGGCTTTGTAGCACCTGTTGCTGTATCACCCTTGAAGCCAGGCTCTGTCTCTGTAACAGTAAGCTCAACAAAAAGTGGTGGCTCAACTGCAAATACATTGCCCTTGTGTGAGCAAACCTTACACATCTCGTTCTCTTTTACAAACTTGAGAGCATCACCAACCTCATCCTTTGGTAAGTCAATCTGGTCATATGTCTCAACATCCATGAAATGATAGAAATCATCATCTGCATAAAGATACTGCATATCCTTACGATCAATGTGTGCTGTAGGGCATTTCTCTGTTGGACGGAATGTCTTCTCAACAACACCACCACTGATGATATTCTTTAACTTTGTACGTACAAATGCTGCACCTTTTCCTGGTTTAACATGCTGAAATTCGATAATCTGATAGATGTTTCCCTCGAACTCGATAGTAACACCGTTTCTGAAATCTCCTGCTGAAATCATTAGTTACTTCCTCCTTAAATCGTGCGAGCCTAAGCTCTCTCATTCGTCCATTCTACAATAAAAAGCAATACATTTCAAGTATTTATTTTCTATTGTATGAATTTGTATTGGTTTTATATTTGTTTTATATTAGTTTCTAGCCTCGATATCCGATATCATAGCTATTCTCTTTGCGTGTCTGCCGCCCTCAAACTCGGCTGTCAGATAAGCCTTTACGATATCCTTTGCAAGCTCAACACCTACAATCCTCTCACCAAAGGCTATGATATTGGCATTGTTGTGCTGTTTTACAAGGCGTGCTGTGGCTGTGTCTGAGCAAACTGCCGCACGGATTCCGTTGACCTTGTTGGCTGCTATTGAGATACCCACACCAGTACCGCATATCAGTATTCCGCAGTCAAACTCGCCTGATGCCACTGCATTAGCCACCTTCTCACCATACTCCGGGTAATTGCAGCTCTCACTTGAATCTGTGCCGAAGTTGGTCACCTCGTGACCCATGCTCTCAACGTACTCCATTATTGTCTTTTTAAGCTCAACTGCTGCGTGATCGTTTCCGATTGCAATCTTCATAATATATATGCCTCCAAATTTTAAATTATTAGTTAAAAATTATTTATTTACTTTCTTTAAATGCCTCTTGTAGCATGCAATTACAGGCTTTTCAATAAAGCGCTTAAGCACAATCTGTATCTCCTCATGCGGGTCAATAGGTGCTACAAGTATTGATCTGATGCCCGTAAGATTAGCTCCGATGATATCTGTAAATATCTGATCTCCCACAAAAAGAGTGTTTTTCGTATCTGTGCCAAGCATCTCCATTGCTGTACGATAGCCTGATGGCTTGGGCTTTCCTGCTTTGTAGATATACTTTATCCCAAGTTGCTTAGCAAAGCTCTTCACACGCGGCTCTTTGTTGTTTGAGAGCACAAGGCACGAAAATCCAAGCTCCTTAAGATGCTCAAACAAAGCAATCGCCCGCTCATCAGCAGGCGAACCATGAGTCACAAGGGTGTTGTCGATATCAAAAATAATGCCCCTGTAGCCCTCCTTATATAATTTATCAAAATCTATGCTGTATGTCGAGTCAATGTACTCTCCCGGGTATAAAAAACTCATAGTATAAAATTCTCTGTCTCCCTGTTAATCTGTTCATTCAAGGCTGCCTGCTGCATAACGGTGACATCCGCACTGCCAACAAAACGCTGATACTGCTGCAATACCTTATCCTTGTCTAAATCGGATACAGCCTTTGCGACATCAAGTGTGCTGATATCACTGTCAGCACCCTTAAGCTCATAGCTCGCATTGGAATCATATGTATTTGCATAATCAAGTGAGGTAAAGCTCTGCCTTGCCCTTGCAGCCTCGTAATCAGCCGTATCATCAGCAATGGATTGCTGTGAAGCTGTGTCATCCACTGCCTGCTTCGAACTCATAATCTGGCTGTTTCTAAGCTCGTTTACCCTTATGGAATTGTATGAATAAAAGCCTTCGCTCGGGCGAATACCGGAAATGTTCATACGCACCTTCCCATCCTGTTTTAAATAAATCCTGCTACCTAAACACTATTTGGTGTCAAGCATCTTTTTAAGCTCTGTCATAAATGTATTGACATCCTTAAACTCTCGGTAAACCGATGCAAACCTCACATATGCTACCGCATCAAGGTCCTTTAATCTGTCCATAATCAGCTCTCCGATGAGTGATGTAGGGATTTCCTTTTCCTCTCTGGCAAAGATTTCTATCTCGACCTCATCTACAAGCTTTGAGATTGTATCTGCTGAAATCGGTCTCTTATGACATGCAAGAAGCACACCCTTTTCAATCTTGGAGCGGTCATACTGCTCTCTGTTGTTGTCCTTTTTTATAACGATAAGTGGGATTGTCTCCACCTTCTCATATGTAGTGAAACGCTTGCCGCAATCATCACACAGCCTTCTGCGCCTGATAGAGCTGTTGTCATCAGCCGGTCTTGAGTCTATTACCCTTGTGTTGTCACTACTGCAAAATGGACACTTCATGCTGTACCCTCCGTAGATATCATATAGTATGAAGAAGCAAAATATCTTTGTTTCTCATTATAATACTTCAAATCATCATCTGTATTTAAAAAGACCTATACATATTTTAGTATATATATACTAATTTTCGTTGTCAATATGTTTTGTACTGATTTTGACTTTTTTATAATTTTTTGTATTTATAAAATCATAACAGCTTGCGCCGCATATCAGACTCACATATATTTACCAATATTATATCGGGTCCAATCTTCACAATCTTAACCCATGGAATACAATATTCATAATCCCTGCAAAATATTCCCATATATTTTCCCGGTCCCGGCACGATAATCGCACAGATTTTGCCGCAGACCGGATCAAACTCCAAATCCCGTACGTGTCCGATGAACCTGCCCTCCTCCACGCTCACAACCTCTTTTTCGCATAAATCCAGAAAACGCATAAAACAGACCTCCCTTGGTCTATCTTATGCGTTTTACAACTAATCTGTGCACTAATTCTACCAAATAAAAATAAATGAATGCCAAACTACTATAAATGTACCTTTTTCAAAAAGTTAATTAAAATCATATATATTATCAAAATCACTTAGTTCAACGATTTTATTTTGATCAATATCACAAGCATACGCTTCTATAATTTTTCATTCTAATCCTTCTGTTTCAAAATCTACAAAAATAATTTTTGACATTTTTACCCTCTTAGTATTCTACTAAAATATTTCCATTTTGATCTGCAATACAATCATAGTCATCATCAACAAACCATTCACATGCATCGACACCATTATAAGTAGTTTCCGATGAATTCCAAACAGATGTTGTTCTACTGTTAAAAAGGTTAACAACTTTTTGTGGAGCATAGAATAAAACACCATTGATTTTTAATGGTGGTATTGAATCATGATGTTTTAATCCAGAACCAGAATCATTTGATGAATTATTTGTATTATTATTATTTGATGGACTATTACTACTATTATTTGATTTATTACTCTTTTTGCTTGTTTTATTTCCAGAAGACTCTTGAGCTTTCTTTGCTGCTTTCTCTTCTTCAGCCTTTTTAGCTGCAGCAGCTGCTTCCTCTTCTTCTTTTTTCTTTATTTCATCAAGTCTATTTGAAATTTCTGTAATTTTAGAGTCAATTTGACCAATTAAATCTTTAAAATATTCTTCAGGAAGTTTTGAAATTTCATCTTTTAATGAATTTAAATTTGCAATTGAATTGTTTAAATCATCTTTACTTGAATTATTAATATCTAAAGAAGATGCTTCTGTAAATTTATTATTATACTCATTTACAACATTCTTAATTTCTTCATTGATTGCATCATTACTTGAATTTATTTTATCATTTAATGAATTAATATCATCTTTTTCTAATGTTTTATCAGAAGAAATTTCATTTGAAATATTAGTAAATTCATCTAAGTAATTCTTGCAGCTATTTATATCTTTTGTTTCTGAAAATCTATTATTAATGTCATTGATTTTATCAGTATAATAATCAATAAACCATGAATATTCAGATTTAAGTTCCTTATCGTAATTATCTTTTAATTCTTTATGATTCTTCGAATATTTCTTTAAATAATCATTTAATTCTTTATCAGACTTAAAATCATTATAGATTTTTTCTTTTTTGTCTTTTTCTGATTCTTTATCGAATTTTTTATTATAAGCTGTAATTAATGAATTAGCAGCTTTAATATCATTTTTTACATCTAAATTACGTTTATAATTTACTCCTAAAACTGTACCTAATAAAATTACTACAATAACGGCAACTAAAATCGCAATTTTAGTTGTTTTTTTTATTAACATTTTCTCATTCTCCTTATTTTGCATTTACTGATATTTATATCTTAATAATAAAACCTTCCCATACCTATACGGTATGTTGAACCTTTAAAATCCAATTTTAGGTATGGGAAGTCTTAAATAATAATATATAATTAATCAACTACGTACTTTAGTACCCGAATTATACCAATTTATACATTAAATCTGAAAAGAATTACATCTCCATCCTTAACAACGTACTCTTTTCCTTCCATGCCTACGATGCCCTTTTCTCTTGCGGCTGCAAGGCTTCCGTTGTCGAGAAGATCCTGATAGTTGACTACCTCCGCCTTGATGAAGCCGCGCTCGAAGTCAGTATGTATCTTGCCGGCTGCCTGTGGTGCCTTTGTACCTTTCTTTATAGTCCATGCACGGCACTCATCCTCTCCTGCTGTGAGGAAAGAAATCAGTCCGAGAAGTGAATAGCTGGCTGCTACAAGCTTGTCAAGACCACTTGACTCAACACCCAGATCCTCAAGGTACTCTTTCTTTTCGTCCTCATCGAGATCTGCAAGCTCCTGCTCAATCTGTGCACAGATAACAAATACCTCTGCGCCCTCTTCCTTTGCCATCTCTCTTACCTTTGCAACATGCGGATTGCTTGCGCCGTCATCTGCGAGGTCGTCCTCTGATACGTTTGCTGCGTAGATGGTAGGCTTTGCTGTAAGGAGATTATAGCCCTTGAACCAAAGCTGTGCATCCTCATCATCAGGCACTTCAAAGGTTCTGGCCATTTTTCCTTCCTCAAGATGAGCCTTTACTGCCTCAACAAGCTCAAGCTCCTTTGCAAGTGTCTTGTCCATTCTTGCCTGCTTTGCAATCTTTGCAATTCGCCTGTCGAGAATCTCAACATCCGAGAAAATAAGCTCAAGATTGATTGTCTCGATATCTCTTGCAGGATCTACAGAGCCATCTACATGGATAATGTTTGTATCCTCAAAGCAGCGCACTACGTGTACGATTGCATCTACCTCACGGATATTTGCAAGGAACTGGTTTCCAAGTCCCTCACCCTTACTGGCTCCCTTCACAAGACCTGCGATATCAACAAATTCGATTGTTGCAGGTGTAACCTTCTTTGTGTGATAGAGCTCTCCGAGCTTTACGATTCTCTCGTCAGGCACTGAAACAATACCTACGTTTGGGTCGATTGTGGCAAAAGGATAGTTTGCTGAAAGCGCTCCTGCCTTTGTGAGTGAGTTGAATAATGTAGACTTTCCGACGTTCGGAAGTCCGACGATTCCGAGTTTCATGGTATATATATCTCCTTTAAATTGATTTCATATGTATTTTGTGTATATGATGTTTGTTGATACAACTATGTAGTGTACCACATTAAGGAAGATTTGTACATAATTTTAACATACTCATCATCAAGCTTTTCAACAACCGCATCTATTTTTCACCAAGCCTTTCTGCTTTTGCAGCTTCTATATCCACCTCCTTTGGCAATTTATTCTCCATCAATAAATGGTATCATATACACAGGCAGATAATTTATCCCATTCTCCCATTTATAGTCTTTTGTGTGAACAACATATTTTTCTCTGATGCGACTGCTAAATTTCTCACAAAATGCATCCAATGATTTATGCTCTCTGTAATTTCCGGATTTCACTTCAATAGGATTAATTTTAGTTCCATTTGATAGCAGGAAATCTATCTCGTACAAATGATTTGAAGTTTCACTTTTCATTGTGTAATAAAACAGATTGTTTCCTTTTGCTGTCAACATCTGTGCTACCGCATTTTCATAAACATATCCCAGGTTTGCTTCCAGCTTGTCTGACAACAGCTTATTATAGATTATATTATCCGTATATTTTTTATCCTTAAATGCAAGCGTAATAAACAGTCCAACATCTGATGTAAATAGCTTGTATCTGTCTATATCCTTTTCCAGAGACATTCCAACCCCGGGGTTGTTTGCATGATATGCAATATTTACAGTATATGAGCTGAGTATATCAGGTAATATCTCTCTCACTTGTTTTGCACGTACCCCTTCTCTCGCTTTTGACAACACATATCTTGATGCATTTTTACTAAGACTTGCCGGAATTGCATCATATATATCTCCTGCCAGTCCGGTTCCATCTATTTTTGTAAAATCCTCTTCATATAACTCAACAATCTCTCTTTTCGTTTCATCCACAATCTGAAGATTATTATGTTCCAGATAAGCTTCAATAGCCTGAGGCATTCCTCCGATCAGCATATACAGTCTAAATTTACGCATCAAATTTCTATGCATCGCATTTCCTGCTGCTTTTTTATTTTTTAAAAGTAGTTTAATCGTCTCTGCTGTGATTTCGTCATCTATTGCCCACAAAAACTCTTCAAAATCCATAGGATACATAGATATCTTATGCTCTTCACTTGGTATTAATATATCCATCGTATTCTTTTTTATCGAAATCAATGAACCTGTTTCTATATATTTATATCGGCCATCAGCAACAAGATACTTGATTGCCTGTCTTGCTTTTGGCAAAAGCTGGACCTCATCAAATATTATAACGGATTCATTTTCATATAATCTCACACCGGTTAACTGCTGTAGCTGTAAAAAGAAGAAATCAAGCTCATATGTGTCATCAAATAAAGCAATAATATCCTTGCTTGTATGCGCAAAATCAATCAGGATATATGATTTAAATTCATTTTTAGCAAATTCTTCAACAATCGTCGACTTGCCGGTTCGTCTGGCACCTTTCACAAGAAGGGCATATTTGTCGCTTCGGTTGATTTTCCATTCAAATATTTCATTATAAATTTTACGTTTAAATACATGTCTTTCCATATAAAAATCACCTCTTTGTTACTATTATATCCCGAATCCCCACTCGTGTAAACTGATATTTTACGTAAATCCCCATTCGTTATATCCATTTTCTTACGCAAATCCCCTTTCATTTCTTCCGGTGCTGCTCTTTTTTCACGAAAAAACCTCCCCACACATAACTTAATATGCAGGAAGGTTTTCACATTTTATTATTCACTTACCATCTCATCGCACTTAATCTGCTCGATATGTATGGCAAGGTAGCCTGTCTCATTGTCCAAAAACTCATGATTTAAGTCCTTTCCAAGCTCCTTACATATCTCACCGGCAAGTGCAAATGACTCCGGATAATTTTTCTCGATAAACTGATTGAGATCAACCTTTAATTTTTCTCCGGTCGCGGCTCTTGATACCATGTGTCGTATATGGTTCATGAGGCGGTTGTAGGCCATAGTAGTGACATCTATGTGCTTTCCAATCTTTTCCTCTATAAATGTGGCGCATTTTCGAACTGCTGCCGCCATCTCCATGGCATCCGATACCTTTGAATTGTTTAAGGATGTATGAATATGAAGAGTAATGTAGCCAATCTCATCATCAATTATATCAATTTGTTTTTTATCCTTTAGTATATGGCGTATATTCTCAGCTATCTTGTACTCCTTATAAAACATCACACGGATGTCATCATTTAAAGGATTGCTGATCTGTTCTTTGTTTTCCATACGCTTTACAGCAAATGCTATATGATCTGCCATAGGGAACAATATGCTTCTGTCTATATGTCCAAACTCATGCTCTGCATCATCGAGCAGTGTGTTTGCGATTTCAAGATACTCTGGCTCAATGGATTTTACTATGTCCTTTGCCGGACCTCTGTCCCTTGTCTGGGTCAGCTCATACAGTGAATCCTCTTCTGTCGGCTCGACAGACTGTGTGATTTTCTTTCCAAAGCCCACCCCCTTGCCGACTATCAGATATTCCCTTGCGCTCTTGTCCTTTACCGCAAGCACTGTATTGTGATTTAAGACCTTTGTGATTCTGTACATATCGTTCCCCTGACATCTTATTACTTCTCGTAGGTGTCAACTGCGTAGAGAGGCTCTCCTGCCTTAATTGCTCCGTCTGTGATAAGGCGGATTTTCTGATTATCCTTTAGCTCTGTGCAGATGACAGGAGTGGTAACTGATGGTGCGTTTGCTTTTAAGTAATCCAGATCAAGCTTCATAAGCACATCGCCCTTATTAACATGCTGACCTGCCTCAACCTGTACATCAAAGCCTTTGCCCTCGAGTTTTACCGTATCAATTCCTACATGGATTATCATACCAATTCCTGAGTCGGTTGTAAATCCCAAAGCATGCTTTGTATCAAAAACAAATAAAACCGTTCCATCCTCAGGTGCTACAACAACTCCCTCCTCAGGTGTAACTACTGCTCCGTCACCCATCATTTTGCTGGCAAATGCCTCATCCGGCGCTGTTGAAAGGTCAGCTGCTATTCCTGTCATAGGACTTGAGATGATGACTGTGCTTGTCGGCTCTTTTACGTCGCCGGCTTCCTTTTCTGCTTTCACATCAGATTCCTGTGCTTTATCTGAAGCTGCATTTTCATTCTTTGCTTCATCTGCGCCTGCTGTATTATTTTCTGCTGCATCATCCTCAAAGTGCTCCTCTGTCACACTCGCAAGATAATCCTCCAGGTCTGATTTTATCACTGTTACTCTTGGTCCATAGATAATCTGTACTCCCTGTCCCTTGTGCACGACTCCTGATGCTCCTGTTGATTTAAGAAGCGCATCGTTCACCTTGTCAGGGTCAATTACTGTGATACGAAGCCTTGTCGCACAGCAGTCCACATCTGAGATATTGGCTTTGCCGCCGAGACCTCGTGATATGGTCTGTGAGAGTTCGTCTGCTGCAGCTGCTTCTTTTCCGTCAGAAGACTTTACGTCCTTAGCAGCCTTTCTTGCGTTTACATCTGCCTTGGTGTAGAGCTTTGTCTCTGTATCGTCATCCTCACGACCCGGAGTCTTGAAGTTAAACTTCTTTATTAAGAAGCTGAAAATAAAGTAATACAGCAGGAAATATACTATTCCAACCGGAATCACGAGCATCCAGCTTGTCTTTTCATTGCCCTGTAATATACCAAACAGGAAGAAATCAAGTAATCCGCCCGAGAAAGTAAGTCCTACAGCAATGTTTAAAATATGTGCTATCATGTATGCGCTTCCTGCGAGCACTACCTGTACTGCAAAGAGAGCCGGTGCTACGAAAAGGAATGAGAACTCAAGAGGCTCTGTGATTCCTGTAAACATACATGCAAGTGTTGCTGAAAGTAAAAGGCTTCCTGCCTGTTTTTTCTTTTCCGGCTTTGCACATTTATACATTGCAAGTGCTGCTCCCGGAAGACCGAAAATCATGAAAATGAACTCTCCCGAGAAATATCTTGTGGCATCGGCACTGAAATGTGCGATGTTTGCAGAGTCTGCAAGCTGTGCGAAGAAGATGTTCTGTCCTCCCTCAACCATATGTCCTGCAACCTCCATCGTTCCACCGACTGCTGTCTGCCAGAACGGCATGTAAAATACATGGTGCAGTCCGAATGGAATAAGGGCTCTCTTTATGATACCAAAGAGAAGTGTTCCGAAATATCCTGTTCCTGTCACCACTCCTCCGAGTGCATAGATTCCGTTCTGCACTGTCGGCCAGATAAAGTACATCAGGATTCCTATAAACAGATATACCACTGTTGAGATGATAGGCACAAATCTTGTTCCCCCGAAAAATGACAATGCATTCGGCAGCTCAATCTTGTAGAAACGGTTGTGCAGTGCTGCCACTCCAAGTCCTACGATAATTCCGCCAAACACGCCCATCTGCAGCGACTGGATACCGCATACTGATGTGATGGTTCCATCAAGCACATCCTTAGCAATGCTTCCGTCTGCAAGGATTTTTCCGGAAATCTTGAGCATCGCATTGATTGATACATTCATAACAAAGTATGCTATGACTGCTGAAAGTGCTGATACCTCTTTTTCCTTCTTTGCCATTCCGATTGCTACTCCGACCGCAAAAATGAGCGGAAGGTTATCGAATATGGCACTTCCGACCGCATTCATGATTACAAGAAGTGCATGAAGTATAGTCTTATCTCCTAGCAGCCACTGTAAACCATAGGTCTCAATTGTTGTTGTGTTGGTGAATGAGCTTCCGAGTCCTAACAGCAAGCCTGCTACCGGAAGGATTGCAATTGGAAGCATGAAGCTTCGTCCTACTCTCTGCAGGACACCAAAAATTTTGTCTTTCATGAGCTTTTCCTCCTATAAATGCGGGGTATGTATTGATTTGCACCTATAATTCTTTTATGCTCCAGCGGCAAAAAAGGAGGCACCTATCATACACTAACCCTGTTAAAAGTTATGTACGACAAATGCCTCCCTAAAAGTAACACGTCTGTTTATGTTTATATCACAGAAGCTTTATCATTTCAACACAATTTCGCCGCGAATTTATTTTTTGTTAATCATGCTGTTTTTATACATATTTTTTTGTGAATTATGTCTAATTTCTTTTTTCTCCAGACGCCTCCATGTTTCCATCACCATAAAGCATTCTTCCCCCGTGATGCCCTCTGATGAATACACAGCCTTTTGTATGATGCGCATGTACTCGTCCCAGTGGATTCCGCAATAATCCGGTCCGCAGTATTTTTCCTTCAGGTTAGCCAGATAAAGCTCATCTGTCCTGTTTTTTGAAGGATGTCCCATCCCTTTGTAGATGCGGTTGTTTATCATTATTGCAGCCCTGCTGTAGCGGCCTTTTTTCACCCTTTTTTCAAGTCTTGCTTCCCACAAAATATTTCTTCGTCTTTTGATGTAAACTACGATAGCTGTAAATGCAGTCAGAAAAATCACACAGAGTGCGGTTTTTAAAATCACCGGTGGGATATGAAGTCCTGCTTTTGAGTTCTGAGCATCTGTACGCTTATCCGCACCTGACTGTGAACCATAAGCATTCTCACTGCCATCATTTTTTACATCTGTATTTTCTGCATCTTCGTCTGTTGCATCTTCATCTGCATTATCTTCATATGCATTATCTTCATTTACCGCAGCATCATTCATATTCTCAGTATCATCCAAAGCATCACTGGCATTCGTTTTCTTTTCTTTGACACCAATATAGTCAAACGGATTCTCACCTGTCACATACTCAAAATATCCCGGTGTCATCTCCACCGGAATCCATCCGAAATCATCCAGATATATTTCAACCCAGGCATGCGACTGCGAATCCTTCACCTCGCATATATCCTCATCATTTTCACCGGATTTGAAGCTGTCCTCCTTTGCACAGTATCCGCTTACATAGCGGCATGGAACGCCCATCTGTCTGAGTATCATGGTACCCGCCGATGCAAAATGCACACAAAAACCCTGCCTGCTATTTGAGAGAAAATTTTCAACTACATCCTTGCCGCCTGCGGAAGGAGGATTTTTGCTGTACTTAAAAGCCTTCGATGTCAGAAACTGCTGCACCAGCTGTGCTGCCGCAATCCTGTTGGCATCATTTTCTCTTATATAGCCTGTGTACATCATATTACTTGTGAGCTGTCCTGTCCTAAGAAGCAGCTTCGCATCCTCCGCAACAATCCCGTCACCGCCCTGCTTTGCAGTATAGTTTTCCATTACATAATTATTGTATGCCGCATAGAAATCACTGTTGACCTCAAGAGGCTGCTCAGGCTCAAGGATAGACATTTCCAGACTACCATCGAAAAAGCCGGGACACGCCGACACCTCGATAGTCTTTGTCGCTTTATCCTTTGTGATAAAAAAGTCTTCGTCAAAATCTATATCGCCCTTGGCATCTATACTGTATGGGTCGATACAGTACGGCAAATAGGTGTATTTGGTGGAAAGCTTCTCCATCGTGATTGTATACTTTTCGGTAGCCGGATTGGTCTCATCATCATAATAACCATCAAGCAGCGTGGCTAATCCGATTGTAGTCTGCCAGGCTGTCATCCTTGAAGCATCGTGATACTCTTTTTCCATCCCTGAAAAATCAGACTTTTTAATCCATCTGCCATTCTCATAGGTATCACCGTAGAAGCTTCTCAGATAAATATTAGAAGGTACTCCTGCCTTTGCTTCTACCGTCATCACGGTTTTTTCACTATAGCTTGGGTAGTGATTACTAACCGTGCCGTCCTGCATATCCATTCCTGTGCTGAAGAATGACTTTACGCTGCCCTCCAAATCCTTTTGAAAAGCAAGCATCTGTGGCTTTTTGTCGGCAAGTGTATCAGCAAGAGGTTCAAACGCAAATACACATATGAAAAGTATTGCTGACACTGCTGCCATGTATAAAAACGCCGGCACAATCCTTAAAGTCTCATTGCCCTGTGCACTGCCATTTGCATCATATCCTGCCACTGTACGTGCGTTGCCATCTGCGATAAAACACCAGAGTGTACACAGCGTGAGCATAACAACCTCGCTGACACTTGGGCTTTTGCCTATGCACAGCTGTACCGCAAGCATAAGCGTTGGAAATAATGTGAGCATGCGTCTTCTTTTAATTTGAACCGCCAGTGTCACAAGAAAAAGCATCACTATAAACGATACAAAGCCAACAAATGCCCCTGCAAAGGCTTTATCGCCATTTGGACAGACAAATGAAGTGCCATAGTACACATTTATTATCTCAAGATACCTGCCCTTTACATACAAAAAGCCGTCTTTTATATGCTCTGCAGCCTGCCAGTTTGCAATAAACACTCCAAGCAAAAATACAAGCAGCAGACCCGTATTTATCGCATGGCGCACCCATTTTCTTGTGTCAAGCGATGTAAGCCTGTTTATAAAGCCGCTTATCACCGAAAAAATAAACAGCCACACATACACATAATACGGGCATCTTACATGTGAAACAGTAGTATTCACAACAGACACTGCACACACTGTAAGAAATACTGCCGCAGCAGCATTGGCAAGCTCAGTAAGCAGGACACCAAACACTGTAAACGTATTATTGTAATCAGGCTTTATCTCATTTATATCAGACCTCTGCCAGCAGCTTTTCCTAAATGACAATCTCATTTTTTTCATCCGCTCTGCCAACTATCTCCTCTCCCTTTTTTATCTGAAGCTTTCCGTCCACGATAAGCAGACACACCAGCTTTTCTGCCCGGTACTTTTCCTCATACAAAAAAGCTGCATCCGTCTTTGTATCCGGCTTTATTTTAAGAAAGCTGTTCAAAAATATGTAAAAGCCCTCCTCGTCATCCACTCTGGCTCTCACAATATCGTTTATTGAGGTATCATACCATGCCACATAATGAGAGCATTTTTGATCCATAAGTGAAAATGAAAGTGAGACAAGAAGCTTCATAAAAGCTTCCGCCTGTCTGCCTTTCTTTATCCCCCTTAAATCTGCTACTATGGCCACCGCACATGCCTTTGGCAGGCTGTTCTCCTTTACCATCAGCTCATCAGTCCTTGCAGAAAGCTTCCAGTGCACACTCTGTAGCCTGTCACCGTTTTGAAACTCCCTGACATCAAACAGCTCCGACGGATCATACCCGGGTCTTATATCATCATATATATCAGAATCCCCAAAGAAATTTCTCACTCTGTCCGTTATCCTGACAGGAATCTCATCAATCTGCGGCATCACCTCAACATTTGCATATTTTTTAACTCTTTTCGTGACATAAAAAAGCCTCGAAAAATCATATAGCTTTATCCTTACAAGCTCAAATTCATAATTGCCGCATAGGTTTACGCTGTACAAAAAATCACTGCCTCCTGACAGCCATTTTGTACTTTTTTCGCCGGATAAATTATTTTTCACCGTTACACGGTATTTTACACCATCAAAGCCTGCCTCCTTCAGCCGGCAGAAAAGACTCACCCTGATACTCTCGCCCTGTGTGGCGATAGCTATCGGAATGTTTATAGCTGCCACTGCCCGGTGCGCCTTTACAAGCAATGCTATAAATGTCAGCACCATAAACACACACATAAAGCAGCCAAGCAGTGCCAGTGCAGCATTACCGTATATCATCGACATATAAAAAACTATTGCCGCAGTAATTATTCCTATCAAAAAACTAATCACGATTACCTGCCTTTTTCACATAAGTTGTCGGCTGTTTAACAGCCTTTAGTATCTCATCTATAACTGAAAGCTCTGATACATGTGATACTCTCGCCTTGGTATTTAGCACGATTCTGTGCTTTGTCACATCCGCAAATACAGAAACCACATCAGATGGTATGACATAGCTTCGCCCACTCAGATACGCATACGCCTTTGCCATCCTAACACACGCAATCGTACCTCTCGGACTCACTCCAAGCTCAATGTACGGACTTGTCCTTGTCGCATCAACCAGATCCACAATGTACGAATAAATACTGTCATGTATAAACACCTGCTCGACCTCTCCCTGCATCTCAACAAGTCCCTGTGCATTCATAACAGGCTTTATCGTATACTCATCAGCCTTCACACTTTTGCCCTTTGCGATATCCATCTCAGCCTCATGTGAAGGATATCCCATGCTCATACATATCATAAACCTGTCAAGCTGTGACTCCGGCAACAGCTGTGTACCGGCGCTGCCCTTTGGATTTTGAGTGGCCATCACTATAAACGGCTCCGGGACCTTCCTGCTTATTCCATCCACAGTGACATTTCCTTCCTCCATAACCTCCAGGAGCGCAGACTGTGTTTTGGGACTTGTCCTGTTAATCTCATCTGCCAGAAACAGATTACACATCACGGCACCCTCGCGGTACACAAACTCTCCGGTCTGCTTCTGATACATCGAAAATCCAAGTATATCCGCAGGCAGCACATCCGGAGTGAACTGTACCCTGTGATTCACAAGCGCCATAGCCCTTGAAAAAGCTACTGCAAGCGTAGTCTTTCCCACTCCCGGCACATCCTCAAGCAGTATATGTCCACCTGCCAAAAAGGCAGCAAATGCCTTGATGATACAATCATCCTTGCCCTTTACTGCCTTTTTTACTTCGTCTATCACTAACTGTGCATTATTCATTTGTCTTATCCCCCGGTTAATTAATTTAAACTGCTGATAATCATCTGCATCATCTTATTCATAAACAGCTATATTTATTTTACATAGTTTGCATAAATATTTCAACTTTTATCCCTCAAATTAAACAATTCTTAAACCTTATTAATCACCGCTGCTACACGGTTCCTGTGATGACAAGCGTGCTCTCGCCCGGTGTGACAACCCACGCTCCTGTCGTACTATCCTGTGTGTAGGTTGCCGCCGGAACAGTGATTGCACCTGCAGTGCTAGAAAATGTGCCTGTCGCCTCATTGTAAGTGTAATCCGTAGCTGCAGTCCAGGCTGTGCCGTTTAATGCGGCTGTAAGATTGTTTAAAACCGGAGCAAATGTGTCTGTTATAACCACGCCTGTAGTATTGGTTGCCGCAACGCTTCCGTAGTTTTGAATCCTGAAGGTATAGGTCAGTGTACCGTTTTCCGTCACAGGAACAGGGCTTACTGACTTAGTAATTGCAAGATTTGGCGCAGCCTCGGCATTTACTGTCTCTGCTGCTGTGACCGGAGTGATTCCTGTGCCGCTTACTGTAGCGGTGTTTGTGACAGATGCCTCTGTACCGAGAGGAGCATACTCATTTAACGCTGCCTCATAGATGACAGTTGCATTACCACCTGCCGGGACATTTATGCCTGTGATGCTAAGAGGCGGTCCCTGGGTTACTGCAGGCGCTGCCTGGAGTGTGCCGTTTGTATAGTATTTTACGGTGTTATTCACATAGGTTAATGGTACAAGAGTGTTGGTGTTAAAGGTATAAGCACCCAGATTGTCAGAAAGTGTCAGACCGTTTATCGCGGTATTTCCGGAGTTTACGATACTCACCACATATGTTATTGTATCGCTTTGATTGTAGGTGTTTTTGACTGCTGTTTTCGTAGCAGAAAGCACCTCCAGTATTTCTCCGACTGCTATATTTGAATTGGCTACATTGTTGCCATAACGAAGCTGTGCCTGATTAGTAAATCGTGCCATATATTTTCCATCCTTTCATATATTCAGGTATGGTTTAATATATGACACAAATCTACAAATGCCACAGATTATTTACTGTCCTGTTTATTTTTCTCCACATCTGCCTTTTTGATAAGCTCAAGAAGCTTTTCAAGCTCCTCCTCATCCACGCCGGTGTAGCCTGAAAGCTCACTAAGGCTCGGCTCGAAACCCTTATCGGATTTTAGTTTCTCCACTGCACGGTTTACTAATGAAACCTTTCCTACCACAGTATTCTCGCTCTCATCCTCACCGGTCTGCTCCCTGATACACTCTTTCATAGACTCCTCTATGGCATCCAAAAGCTCTTTTTCCACATCTATCTCATCCCCGCAGCCGCAGAGCTCGGTAAGGCACATGAAAAGCCCCATATTTCCTTCCTGCACTACGTCCTCAAAGCCCTCTGATGTAACTGCAAGCTTCTTTGCCATGGCAAGTACACTTTTGAGCCAGAAATTTGATATAGTGTGTATCACACTTTCATCACCCGCGAGCAGCTTTTTGTACATATCGTCCTGCTCGGCTTTCGTGTAATCAGGCATCTCTTCAAGCTCCTCAAGATACATCCTGAACATAGGTGAATCTGGGATAAGGCTGTCCTCGTCTATGTCAGGCTCAGCTTCATTATCCTGATTATCTTTATTATTTTTCCCACCTGCTATGGCATCCATCGAATCGCCTTCTGAGTAAATTATATTGTTCAATGCAGCATTTTCAGACGCTTCATCCCCATGTAATTCGTCCTCATGTGATTCATCCTCATAATCGCCTGCACTCTCATTCTCCTGCTCATGCGGTGTGATGAGAAATTCAAATACCATGTCCTCCTGTGCCTTATTGAGCTCCATATCCTTAAAATAAGACATAATTTCATCTCTGCCAATAGGCTCCGCTGATGTCCTGATAATCTCGGCCACGCTCTGCACTGTCTCTATAAATGTATTCTGATCTAACATATTTTACACTCTCCTGTCTGATTTCCAAAAAATACATAACTATATCAATCCCTGGATAAAAATAAACAAAATTAAAAGCGGCAGTATGAACTGAAAATACGGCTTAAGCTTCCTTGAAATCTTAAGTCCTGCTCCTGTATTTGCCTCATCTATATACTTATCAAATCCCCAGCCCCACTTTGTCACGCAAAAAAGCAGATAGACAAGGGAGCCAATCGGAAGAAGCAGATTGCTTACCATAAAGTCCTCGCTGTCAAGCACATCCCTGCCTCCTATGAGGTGCAGATTGCTCCACACATTGTATCCAAGCACACACGGCATACTTGCAATGAGAATTATCACTCCATTTACGAGCGCAGCCTTGTTTCTGGACCAGCCAAACATATCAATGGCAAATGACATGATATTCTCAAATACTGCGATAACGGTTGAAAAGCTTGCAAAGGTCATAAACAAGAAGAAAAGACAGCCCCATATACGGCCTCCCTGCATATTTACAAATACATTTGGCAAAGTGATAAAGATAAGGCTAGGTCCTGCGCCTACCTCCACCCCATAGCTAAAGCAAGCCGGGAAAATGATAAGACCTGACATGATAGCCACAAATGTATCAAGAGCACATATTTTGGCACCCTCACCTGTAAGAGTATGTTCCTTTCCCATATAGCTGCCGAATATCTCCATCGCAGCTACACCCAGACTCAGCGTAAAAAACGCCTGATTCATGGCTGCTGTTATGACATTCTTTATTCCAATCTCAGAAACCGCATCCAGATTTGGAACAAGATAAAATTTCACTCCTTCCAATGCCCCTGAAAGCGTGATACTGTGCACTGCAAGGACTATAATAAGTAAAAGCAGAGCACTCATCATAAATTTACTGATTTTCTCAAGTCCATTCTGCAGACCACGGCTGCACACCAAAAAGCCAAGTACTACCGTAATTATCATCCAAAAAGCCATCTGCTTTGGATCTGCAAGGAGGCTTCCAAATGCAGCTGCCGCATCATCTGCATTCATGCCTGATGTAAAATCTCCCTTTAGGAATTTAAAGAAATACGCAACCATCCAGCCTGAGACTGTTGTGTAATACATCATGAGCATGTAGCAGCCAAACATGGCTATCCATCCGTGAATATGCCATTTACTGCCCTCCTTCTCAAGTGCCTTGTAGCTCATCACAGCACTTTTTCTGCTGGCTCGGCCTACAGCAAGCTCCATAGTAAGCACCGGAAGCCCCATGCATACCAAAAATATAAGATAAAACAGCACAAAAATGCCTCCACCATTTTGCCCTGTCACATACGGAAAACGCCATACATTGCCTATTCCTATAGCGCATCCTGCACTTACCAGTATAAATCCCAGACGTGATTTAAATGATTCTCTTTTCATATATATATCTCCTATTGTTATTGCGTTACGTTATCACCCTGCTGTGAGCATTGACTATTGCTTTGTGCTTTATTACTCTCCTCAAAGACTCGCAGCTCCTTTATTGCCTGTCCACCCATCAGATAGAGAATACCTGTATTGAATATAGTCATAAGGCCGATTCCTACATCTCCGAGATCCCAGACAAATGTGTATGCCGCGATACCGCCTACAAACAGCATAACAAGAGCCAGCACCTTGTACATTGTCTGTGAAATCCAGTTATCCCCGAACAGATACGCAACATTACTCCTTGCATAAAAAAGTATACCAAGGAAGGTGGAAAAACTGAATAAAAACAATGTGACTGCTATAAAAATAACTCCAAAATCTCCAAGATGATACCTCATAGCTGACTGTAATAAATCCATGCCCTCTTTCCCTGCCACTATATTCTCCGGTGCAGTGAGCATGATCATTGCCGTACAGCTGCAAATCACTATCGTATCTATAAATACACCGAGCGCCTGCGTCAGTCCTGCCTTTACAGGAGTATCGCACTCTGCCGCCGCTGCAGCGCATGGAGCTGAGCCTGAGCCTGCCTCATTTGAAAAAAGACCTCTCTTTACACCATTCATGAGCACCGCTCCAAAGCCTCCCGCAGCCACCTGCCTGATACCGAAGGCTTCCTCAAATATCCTTGAAAAAACCGATGGCATCATGCCTATATTTTTAATTATGATAAAAATGGTTATGGCAAAATAGCACACCGCCATGATAGGAACAACTATGTCAAGCACCTTTACCGTAGCATTTTTCCTAAGCACTATTACAGCAGCCACTGCAACTAAAATTACGGTAGTGTAAATAGGTGGTATGCCAAATGCATTTTCAAATGACGATGTAACTGAATTGCTTATAACCTGACTTATGCCACACCAGCAGATTAGTCCGGATATAGCAAACAAAACAGCTATAATAACATGTTTTTTCTTTTTGCCTGATTTATCCTCAAAGTAATGGTGTATGTAATACGCCGGACCTCCACGATAGCCTGAGTACAATGGATCCGGCTCCTTGTGAAGCTGTGCCAGTGTAGCCTCCACAAAAGCCGTGGATGAACCTATAATGGCTGTTATCCACATCCAGAAAACCGCACCTGCGCCTCCCACTGATATGGCAGCCACAACACCAACCAGATTACCCATGCCCACTCTCGTCGCCGTAGAGACAATGAGTGTCTGGAACGTGGACAGGCTGTCCTTGTTTTCCTTTTTGCCTGTCAGTGCCTTTATCATGTCCGGAAACATTCTGATTGGTAAAAGCCTTGTCCTTACAGTAAAATAAATTCCTGTCGGAATTAAAAGAATTATAAGCAGGGAGATTCCCACGCTCCCACCGCCGGGCAGTGGAATGTGTATCAGATCTCCCCACAAAAAAGAATAAACTTTTTCAATAAGTGCTACTATCATAGTAAATATCGTCCCCTTAGTTTTTATTGCTTCAACGCATTAAAGATGAAGCCAGTATTACTATGATACAATATGAGCAGGAAACTTTCAATATATTCTGTTTTTTTGTTCTGTTTTTTCTTTCACAAACAGTAATAAATACACTATAAGTCCCTTGCATATGAGATTATAATTTCTTATAATGATATGGTTGAATATTCAAAAGATATACGCCCGGGGAGATAAATAATGATAAAACTAATAGCAACAGATATAGACGGAACACTTGTAAAGGACGGCTCACTGCTCATAGATCCTGAGTACATGTCTGTCATCGACAGGCTCATAGACAAAGGAATAATATTTGTAGTCTGTTCCGGCAGACAGTTTTCAAGCGAATTTAAGCTGTTTGCTCCGATAAAGCACAAGCTTTTGTATATAACAGACGGAGGAACAGTCGTGCGCACTCCAAAGGAAATCCTGAAAACCTATCCTATGGACGAGGATATATGGAAGGGCATGTGCCGGATGGTCCGTGATGAGCTGCCTGCATGCGATTACTTTGCCGCTACTCCTGATTTCTGCTTTGCAGAGGATGGTGGCAGCCCAGTCTTTCACCTGCTTCGTGATTCATACGGCTTTGAGATGCGTGAGGTTGATGACATCACAAGGCTTGACAGAAATGACATCATCAAATTCACTGTCTTTCATCCCGACAAATGTGAAGAGCTGTGTACACCGGTTTTCATTCCGGCATGGAATAAAAAAGCTCACCTGGCAGCCGCCGGCAAGGAATGGGTAGACTGCAACGCAAAGGGTGTCAGCAAATGGACTGCACTCTCATACCTCATAGACAGATTCGACCTGCGTCCGGACGAAGTATGCTGTTTCGGTGACAATCTGAATGATATTGAGATGCTTCAAAATGCCGGTATAAGCTACGCCGTGTCAAATGCCCGCCAGGAAGTTATTGCAGCCGCAAAACACACCTGTGCGCCTTACTGGGAAAACGGAGTACTTAGTGTTTTAAAGTCTTTTTTATAATTTTTAAATTTTTTTTAAAAAAGTACTTGCATTTTTGTAAAACCCTGTGTATAATATCATTTGTCCGTGTGACACAGATATTCACACAGATGTTTGCGCTTCTAGCTCATTTGGTAGAGCACCTGACTCTTAATCAGGGTGTGCAGGGTTCGAGCCCCTGGAGGCGCATTTTTTGTACCCAAATTAATTTACCAACACTTTAAAAGAAGCCGGATTTATTCCGGCTTCTTTTTACATATCTCTGTTTATATACATCTGTTTTTACTTTTTATCTGTTTTATTATCCAAAGCAGCTTCAATCGCATCAATCACAATCTTAAGAGCCTTGATTCTCGCATATTTCTTGTCGTTTGACTCAAGCACATGCCATGGTGCGTAAGTGGTATTAGTTTTCTTTAGCATCTCATTTACAGCAGTCTCATACAGATCCCATTTTTCTCTGTTTCTCCAGTCCTCATCGGTAATCTTCCATTGCTTTTCCGGAGTATTCTGGCGTTCCTCAAATCGAGCCAGCTGTGTATCCTTATCAATCTGCACCCAGAACTTTATGATGACAGCCCCCCAGTCTGACAGCTCCTTTTCAAATTCATTAATCTCATTGTAAGCACGCTGCCATTCATTCTCGCTGCAAAAGCCCTCCAGTCTTTCTACCATAACCCTGCCATACCATGTCCTGTCAAAAATAGCTATATGCCCGGTCTTAGGAAGACGATTCCAAAATCTCCACAGATAGTGTCTGGCTTTCTCGTTTGGCAGCGGACTTGCAATCGGATGCACCTCAAAGCCTCTCGGATCAAGCGCCCCTGTGATTCTCTTTATATTTCCGCCCTTTCCTGCTGCATCCCAGCCCTCATATGCTATGACAACAGGAATCTTTCGCCTGTATAGCCTGTTATGCAGCTCGCTAAGCTTGGACTGCAGATTTTTGAGCTCCTTTTTGTATTCTTCCTCAGATAGTTCCTTATCAAGTGATATCTCAGAAAGCTTTGGAATCTTCTCAAGCGGGAACACATTCTGTAACAGCGGCACAGCAAGATTACTGTTTTTAAGTGCTGTCTCTATTCCACTAACCAGCGTCTCCAGCACCTGAAGCTCAGCCCATTTTCTATTCTTTGCATCAACTATATACCAAGGATCTGCAGGCGAATTTGTATCATTCAGATATCTGTCAAACACATGCATACACTTGTCATAATGCTTATTCTGCCAGTCTTCATCTCCACTGACACGCCATCTGGTATCCTTATTCTCCTTTAATACCTCAATACGCTTTTTTTGTTCCTTCCGGCTTATTTGGAAGAAAAATTTCATAACAAGATAACCATTGTCAGTCAGCTGTCGCTCGAAGCGCTTCACGCTTTCAATTTTCTTCTTGTACTCCTTCTCTCCTATCTTGTCGTGCAGTACATCCTTTACTACCTCATCCATCCAGCCCGAATCAAGAAACTCAAGCTTCCCCTTTGCCGGAATCTTTACAAAATACCGATATAAAAAAGGCTTGCGTCTTTCCTCCTCTGTCGGCTCGTCCATGGTTGCGACCTTGAAAAATCGCGGATCAATATTCTTGATTACCTTACCGAGCACACTGCCCTTTCCTGCAGTACCCCAGCCCTCAAACAGCACAAGTACAGGCAGTCCATGCTCCTTAATCTGCATCTGAAGCACAGACAGCTTAGAGCGTGCTGCATGCAGGCGCTCATCCAGCTCTTCCTCCTCCGGAATTTGTGGTTTAATCCAGTTTTCTAACATGTAATTACCTCCCAAATATATAATTTCAGCCATAAAACCGCTACATCACTATATTAGTATAGCTTTTTTCAGGCTAAAATACAATCTTCACACTATATTTGTTTCAGGTATGTTTCAGTTCTCTGCTTCTCCAATATTTGTCATTTTAAAGCCCTCTCCGTGCACCTCATGAGACTCAACAACCACAATAAAAGAGTCCGGGTCTGCATCTTTTACGGATTTACGCACCTGGTACATTTCCTTACTGTTGCATGCACACATTACCACCTGAATATCGTCCTGCTTGTAACCTCCCTGTGCCTTAAGAATAGTGCTTCCGCGCTGACTGCACTCATCAATCACATCACATATTCTCTTTCCATTTTTTGTGACTATAAAGGCTACTTTGCCTGAATTCATACCGTATATCATTTTATCAATAACAACCGCAGACAGTATATTCACTATCATGCCGTAAATCATTCCGTCAATATCCCGAAACAAAAGTCCTCCAACCAGAATAATTCCGACATCAGTAAGAAAAGAGATGTTGCCCATCGATAAATGAGGCCGCAATGCTTTTACAGCCATGATGATAAAATCAGCTCCTCCTGTTGAAGAATTTCTTGTATAAATCATGGCATAGCCTATTCCGCAAAATACACCTGTGCACAATGCCGCAAGCAGCCTGTCGCCCTGATACACGGGAAATAACGGTGCAACATAGTCAACAATAAATGAAGACAAAAGCATGCATCGTATCGAACTGACAAAAAATTTCCTGCCCAATAATTTGCAGCATAGTATCGCAACCGGAATATTAAGCAGGACCGTTGATAAACCAATGGAAATATTAAACAGCCGGTATAAAATAATCGAAATACCCGAAAAACCTGTCATAGGAAACTCTGCCTGCAGGGCGAAGTTATATATACCTATTGCATAAAAGATACTTCCCGCAAGCTCCCACATAATCTGTACCAATAATTCTTTTTTCTTATTCATATTGCATCTATCCTCCAAAATAAATAAGCGCCCGGAAACAAATCTTACAGTGTAAATTACTGCACCTACGATTTGCTCCCAGACGCTTTAACCACTCATCCGGTGAAGAGTGAACGTTTTCTGATGTATGCAATTATTATATTTGAGATGTTAAATTAAGTCAAGCCGGAATCATCAATTTTCCTATTTTGATTTGTAATCTCTCTGCATAAATTCAAACACTGCGTCTTTCGTCGGAATCGCAGGTATTCCGCCTCGCTTTTGCACACACAATCCTGCAACTGCATTTCCCAAAACAGCACACTTTCTGATTTCTTCCCATTCCATCTTTTCTACGGGCTTATTTATAGAAAGAATACTGCATAATACGCCTCCCCAGAAAGAATCCCCCGCTCCGGTCGTATCAACTGCATTGGTCTTAAACGCTTTTATGATTTCTTTTCTGCTTTTTGTTGCCATAAGAACGCCCTGTTCTCCCAATGTAATGGCAACCAGCTTTGGTCCCATAGCAAGAATTTCTTCTGCAGCCTGCTCATAACTTTTAGCCCCTGTCAGGAGAATACTCTCTTCATCCGATACTTTCATGACATCTACCAGTTCTACAACAGACTTCATTTTTTTCACTGCATACTCTTTGCTCTTCCAAAGGGACGGGCGGTAATTTGGATCATATGAAATAAGTACACCCGCTGCTTTTGCCATTTTTACTGCTTCGATCGTTGCGCTTTCTGCCGGCTCGTCCGTCAGCGATAATGATCCAAAATGAAAAATTCTACATCCGGAAATTAATGTCTGATCCAGTTCTTCTTTTTTTAACTGTGTATCTGCACCCGGTTTTCTTGCAAAAGAAAAATTTCTTTCTCCATTTTCACCGATTTCCACAAATGCCAGTGTCGTAAAATAATCCGGATCTTCGACGATAGCATCTGTATTGATTCCTTCCGTTTGCAGTGTCCTCTTTAAAAATTTACCATGCATATCGTTTCCAACTTTTCCAATAAAAGAGGTGCGATACCCAAAATGACTTGCAACTGTCAGAAGATTTGCCGGAGCACCGCCGGGATTCTGTTCAAACAGTTTTCTCCCACCCTGACTGTGTCCCGCTTCCGTAAAATCAATCAGTAATTCCCCCAATGCCACAATATCAACTTTTTCTTCCATTTTTCAGTTCCTCCACAATCTCATTATAACGTTTTTTATTTAACCGGTAGAAAAATAATACAACCGCAGTCACAATCCAAAGTGCACCCGGGATCGTCGTAAATGCATGTTTCATAATTGAAAGTATCCGGAGCACAGGGTCATGGGTTCGAATCCCATAAGTACCGCCATTTTTATTGGTTTTTCTATTAAAAATAGGATGTTTGATAGGTATTATTGCTTATTGAATATCCTTTTTTCTTTCTAACAAAGTGAGGAACTTTTCTTGAATTTTTATCTAACAAAAATAGGTTTTTTCTAACAAACTAGATAACATATTAGAAATTAAAAGGGACTAAGTAAACAATTTAATAAGCAAAGGAGATTCAAAATGGATCTCCTTTTTTCATATAAAGGAGGTGATGAACTTATGAATAATGTATTGCTTTATTTTGCTTTGAAGCATGATGGTGACTTTGAAAAAATATATAATGATATAAAAGCAAAAGTTCCTGTAGATGAAAATGAATTTATTAAATTAAAAAGAGGATTGAAAACAAAGTACGTAACAATTTTAGATAACAACTATCCTACAGTTTTGAAACAAATTGCATGTCCACCCTTCGTTTTATTCTATGAGGGTAATATAAGACTTGCTAAAGATTTAGTGGTTGGAGATGCTTTTATATATTCTTCTTTTAATAATAAAAGGTATTTAAGCACAGTTGAACCATCAGCCGACAGAGGAAAATTCTGTTTTGACTATATCATTGCTTCTGAAAGTCATGATAATTTTTTTAAACTTAGAGAGCATGTAATGGATAAGAAAGTTCCATTAAAAGACTACAGTAAAAATACAAAACATAAACAACAAGAAAGATAGCATATAAAAGTCATCATAGCAGATGGCTTTTTTTACATAGCCAATCAATGATTGGCAAAAAAGAAAGGAGGTCAATTTAATGCTATATATAAAGATAGGAGTGATTACAAATGAGCGAAGTAATAGCAATTGCAAATCAAAAGGGTGGTGTAGGTAAAACAATGACATCTGTTAGTTTAAGTGCATGTCTTGCATTAAATAACAAAAAGGTATTGCTGTTAGATTTAGATCCACAAGGACATTCAACAAAAGCATTTGGATTTTATGACAGTACACAATATCCTTTATCTATGAAGGATGTTATTGTATCAGTTATTGAAGATATACAACTTGATAGAGAACAGCTAATACTTCACAGTAATGAAAATGTTGATATTGTTCCATCAAATATTTCTCTTGCAGGAATAAATTCTAAATTAGAAAGTGCTATGTGTAGAGAAACGGTATTGAAAAGATTTGTTGATACCGTAAAAGATGATTATGATTATGTAATTATTGATACAAATCCATCACTGGATAATCTACCAATTAATGCTCTTACTGCTTCAGATAAAGTTGTTATAACTGTACAAGCAGAACCTTATGCGGTTGAAGGTATGGCTGATTTATTGAGATCAATTAATATGGTTAAAAGAAATCTTAATCATGATTTAAAAATTGAAGGTGTATTGATTACAATGACAAATGAAAGAACCAATCTATCAAAGAAAATCACACATGAAGTTAGAGAAAACTTTGGAGGTCATATCAAGGTATTTGATACAACAATTCCAAGATGTACAAAGGCAGCAGAAAGTACAGGAATAGGAGAAAGTATATTTCAATATGATCCAAAAGGTGCAGCAACTAAAGCTTATGAAGCTTTTACAAAGGAGGTCATCTTAAATGTCGAAAAAGAGCATAAACGACATAAGAGTTCCTACGTACGATGATTTATTTACCAACGAAGAACAAAGACAGGAGGCAAAACTAGAGAAGATAATGGAAATTCCTGTTGAAGATATTCAGGAGTTTAAGAATCATCCGTTTAGAGTTAGAAATGATGAACAAATGTCTGAACTTGTAAAAAGTGTTTCAGCAAATGGTATTTTAGTTCCTGTTCTTGTAAGACCGCATCCAAATAGTCACGGATACGAAATGATTTCTGGTCACAGAAGAATGAATGCAGCAATGATTAATGGTCAAGAAAAGATACAGGCTATTGTGAGAAAACTTACTGATGACCAAGCAACAATTATTATGGTTGATTCAAATATACAAAGGGAAAACATCTTACCAACTGAAAGAGGATTTGCTTATAAATTGAAATTAGAAGCAATGAAACATCAAGGAAAACAGATATCATCAACTTCTACGCAAGTTGCACAGAAGTCCCAAAATAAGTGGTCAGTAGATATATTAAGTGAAGAAGTAAAACAATCAAGAGACCAAATTAGAAGATTTATACGTTTAACAGAATTAATTGAGCCATTGCGTGATATGGTCGATGGTATAAGAACTGATGGGAAAAAGATTGCATTTAATCCTGCTGTGGAACTTTCATATCTTTCAAAAGAAAATCAACAATTTGTTGTAAAAAATATTGTAGAACTTGATTTAACACCGTCACATGCTCAAGTAATAAGAATGAAGGAGTTATCAAGAGAAAATCGTTTAGATGAAAACGTTATTTATTCAATAATGAAGGAAGAAAAAGCAAATCAGAAAGAAAAATTATCGTTTAAAATGTAAGATATTAATGAATATTTTCCAAAAAACTATACGCCTAGAGAAAAAAGTGAAGTTATATTGAAACTTTTAAAAGGATGGGCAAAAAGAAGAAATAAAGAGCAAGAAAGATGACAGTTACATGTATAACTGTATTTTTTGTACATTTTATTTCAGCAGACTTAGTGAAGGGGGAGTCTGTTTTTTGTGGGGAAATGTGACTCGGTTTTCCCCTAAGAACCCCTTTCCTGTTATCTTACTGGGAAAAGTAATATTTAGTATAGAAGAGAAAAATAAACAATTTTTATTTTATATATGTGAATAATTATATAAATTGACAATAAAAAAGCTTACATAGTAAAATTTAATAAAGATAAAATGGAGGTGAATTCTTGTGAGGTCTTTGAAAAAGTATATATATCCAACACTATCAGATAGAGTGTATGAGATATTGGGCGAAAATTATTTTTTGATTTTGTACCCAGTTTTGTTGTTTTTTATCATTGCTGAAAAATATCTTAATATAATATCCTTCGATGGTTTAGTTTATTTTACATTACTTTTGTTGAGACGAAAATTAGTTTATCTCGATTTTCATTTTAAGAAGATATCTATTATTTTTTGGACGATTACTCTGCTGTTATCTGGATTAAGTTTTTCTTTCTTCAAACAAGCAAATTACTTATACATGACGAAAGCATATGTAGAGTGTAATGTTTTGGAAACAAAAGAGTATTCGCTCGTTCGTCGAAATAAGGGATATGCAACTTTTATGATGAAAAGTCATGAAAGCATCAAAGATGATTTTACAGTAATTGAAAACCTAGTTGGGAAAATAGATTCATATGAAATTGGTGAAGAAAATAAATACAGAGTTATATTAAAAAATAATCAAGAAGTAGATATCAAGTTTAATAATTATAATCAGTTTACATTATTTAGTTTAGATGTTGATTAAGTGAAAAGGAAGGAGAAAGCTTATGATTAAAAAAGTATTTATTGGAATTATTGCAGCTGGTATGATATTAACAACTATTCCAACAGTAAATGCGGAAGATGAAATTACATTAGATGAAGTGACTGATCAAATAATTGATATTTCAGATAAATATAATTAAGCTGGTGTTACATCAGGACAATTATTCAATTTAATTACGCTAACTCAAACGGATGATGAATTATTAGACGCTTTATCTTTAGATAAAAATGATTTATTTGATACATCTATACCAAAAAAAGTTAATATACAATCATCACGAAGTGGAGATCCATATGATGGAAATCCACTTGCGTCTAAAGAGGAACAAAAAGAAAGAATGAAGTATATTCGATCAGTCTATAATAAAGAATATAATGATGGAAACCATGATGAATCTATATACGATATATTTATATACTTCACATTATATTGAAAATATAAACTATGATAAGAGTTTTTCAGATGAAAAAAATTTTGGACATCCTGTATATGCAAATATTATTTCACAAAATGATATAGATGCTTATGAACAATTTTATAAATCTCAAACAGGTGTCGCTATTTATAAAGCATTTAGGACTTGTACAAATGGAATAAAAAATTATAAAGAAAAAGGTGGAAAATATGCGTTTGCTTATGAATTCTTTGGATCAATGTCAAATATTTTAGATTCAAAATATTCGGATTATTTAACAGCATTAGATACCGTTGGAATAACAAATACTACTGATATTTTAGCAACAGGTGTCAAAATAGTATAATGACTTTAATAAAAGGAGGAGAGAATATGCCAAATATAAAACCTATCTCTGATTTAAGAAATTACAGCGCAGTACTTGAAGATGTTACCGTTGGTTCTCCTGTTTATTTAACAAAAAATGGACATGGTTGTTATACTATTATGGATATAAATGAACAAGAAGAAATGTCAAGAAAGGCGAGAAAGTATGACAAGATGGTAGCAGAACTAGAAGTAATGAAAATGTTAAATGAAGGCTTAGCTTCAGCAAATGAAGAAGGCTGGATTGATGAAGATTCAATGACAATACATTTCAATGATAAATTCACAAAATCATTGGCTCTGGCACCTTTTCGCAAAGCTCCGTAAATGAATTTCTTGTT
>OHAI01000364.1_pt1 | contig 35654 bp, 29 predicted proteins | sample 1577091 | NCBI WGS metagenome assembly OHAI01 (sample SAMEA3541548, study PRJEB24748) | human gut metagenome | biome: human gut; feature: human-associated habitat; material: faeces | place: China | collected 2012
GGGCTGTGCTTGGCCAGCATCTTGATGAACTCGATGCCGATGACGATGTCCAGCGCACGTTCCAGAAATGTGCGGATCTCTGCATCGTTGCCGTCGAACAGCAGGCCGGGCATCCATTTCAGCAGCGGCACGATGCTGAACAGCAGGCCGATGAGGACCAGCCCGGAGAGGGTGATCTCCAGCAGGGTGGATGCCTGGATGATGTAGTTGCGCAGCGCGGTGCGGCCGTGGCTTTCCACAGGGTGGTTGTGGGGTTTGAGCATGGTTCGTTCTCCTTCGCATCTTCACGTCTTGCGGCAGATCTGGCCGAGATCGCCAGACTTTTCTTCATTGTAGCAAAGAATGGAAACGAAGTCAAACGAATGGAACCCGCTTGTAAACATTATTGGGCGGCCACATAGCCGGACTTCTGGATGCAGGCGCGGCCTGCATCGGTGGAGAGCCAGTCGTAGACCTTGCGCTCCGGGGTGTCGGGGCCGGAATCCTGCCGGATTGCGGCATAAAACTCGTTGCACAGGGGGTAGCTCTCGTCCGCGATGGTGTCGGCCGAGGGGGTCACGCCATCCACGGCCAGCAGCCGCAGGCCGGGCTTGGAATACATCTCCGAGATGTAGTAGTAGACCGAGAAGCCGATGGCATTGGCCGCGTTGTTGTACTCGGCGATGTCGTCTACCAGTTCGCCCATCAAGGCAGGAGCCAGCTCGGTGGGGGCGTCCATCAGCTCGCCGCCCTGAATGAGCAGCTTCTGGAACAGGGTCTGGCTGCCGGAGTCCTCCCGGCGCTGGAAGGCCACGATGTCGGCATCCTCGCCGCCCACGTCCTTCCAGTTGGTGATCTTCCCGGCGTAGATGTCCCGGAGCTGCTGCCGGGTCAGGCTCTGGACGGGGTTGTCCTCGTTCACGATGAAGACCAGCGCGTCCCGGCCAATGGCTTTCTGGTCCAGCGGGGCACCATCGGCCTTCAGCTCTTCCTTGACGGACTCCGGGGCCTCGTAGGCGATGATGAGCCGGGTGCCGTTCTCGGTGTCGCCGTAAAGGCCCAGGTTCCGCCAGGCCCAGGCGGTGGTGTTGGTGGTCACGGCGCTCTGGGCCGCTTCCAGCTCCATGCCGGTGGTGTCGGCCATGATCTGCGCAATGAGCGGGATGCAGGCCGTGGAGCCGTCGGTGACGGGAAACTCGTCCTCGGTGAGGATGGGCACTGTGGGCACTTCGCTGGCGGAAGAGGCGGGTGCTTCGGACGAAGCGGCACTCGATGCCGGTGCGCTGGAAGCGGCCTCTCCGCAGGCGGTCAGCAGCGCCGCCGTGGAGACGGCCCCCAGCCCCAGCAGGAAGGAACGGCGGGAAATTTTAGACTGTTTCATGGTGAAACCCTCCCTCAATAGAAGTAGTTGTTGGTCTCGTCGCTGGTGGAAGTGAAGATGCTCTGGCAGTAGACCCAGTTGCCCTCCACGTCCATCCAGCCGTAATCGAAGCCCCTGCGCGCCACGAAGACGCCCGCAGGCAGGGGCGCACTGCTGTTGTAGCGGGAGTACTCGCCGCAGCTGCCCAGCCCGGCCAGGACGACCGCGCCGTCGCTGTCCAGCAGGTCGTACAGCCAGGTGCTGCCGGGGCCGCGGTAGCTGATGGAGAAATAGAAGTCGTCCTCCGTGGCAGCCACGGGCCAGAGATAGCCGTCAAAGTCGTCGCCGTAGCGGGCGGTGAGGTCGGCCATCGAAAGGGTCTTGCTCAGCGTCGGCCCGGCGAGGGTCAGGGTGGTCACATCGTAGTTGTCGTTGTCGTACTGACGCAGGTTGACCCAGCCGCTGCCCTGGTCGTAGAGGTTGGTGCGGTGCAGCGCTTCCAGCGGCGCAACCGTCGTGTCGGTCCGGATGGCACCGGTGTCCATGTCGTAGACGCGGAGAGTGCCGTCCCTGGCGTAGATGTCCAGCGTGTTGGTGCCCAGAGCCATGTTGTAGAGGTCGAGGGTGTCGCCGGTGGTCAGGTCGTAGAGGAGGTAGCCGCCCTCCCGGTAGAGCACGGTCACGCCGGGCGCGTACCCGCTGATGGAGTCGTCAAATTCGCACAGCACAGTGCTGGTCATGTCACTGACCAGATCCACGAGCTGATACTTGCCCTCGTCGGTCCGGAAGCTGGCAAGGCCCGCGTGGAGATAGGTGACAAAGCCGCTCCGCTCCTCGCCGGTGGCCGCATTCAGCAGGGAAGTAGACTCCAGGCTTGTGCCGTCCGCGTTGTAGGTGTCGATCTCCACCCAGTCGGCGGGGGCCAGCGGGTCGTCGATCCCGGCGGAAAGGCTGTACAGCAGGCTGTGGAAGTTCTGGTAGACCACGGTGCCGTCCTTTTCCTGGATCTGAACGGCAGCATACTGGTAGAGGTCGTCGTTCTCTTCATCGGGCGCAGCATCGCCGGGGGCATAGAGGCCAAAGGCCAGCCGGTCGCCCGCCACAAGGCAGGTGTAGGCGTTTTCGGGCACGGGGTACGCAGTGCCCGAAGCAAAGTCCAGCACCCGCACGTCGCCCGCTGCATGGTCGTGCAGGGGTGAATAGGCGAAGCTGTTGGGGGTGGTCAGAACGAGCACGCCGCCGGAAAGGCGGATATCGTATTCGCGGTCAAAGGTGTAGAGCGCCTCACCCGTCCGGTCGAAGATGCCGCTGCGCCGCCCGGCGGCGGTGTCCGGGTCAGACCAGGTGCAGACGAACCAGTTCGTCTCGCCGGTCTGGCTGTCGGTCAGCAGATAGGACGTCTCGCTGGCAGGGGACTGGTGCACCACCTTGTCGCCGCAGAGGATGGTGTTCCCGCCGAGGGAGTCATAGCTGGAGAAGAGCCGCAGCCTGCCGTCCCGCAGGGAGGAGGCGTCGTATTTAGGCGGTTCCTCCTCCTGCTGGGGGTGGGACACGGGCCGGGACGGCGTGGGCAGCAGCGAACAGGAGGTGAACACCCCCGCCGCCAGTGCCAGGCCCGCTGCCGCGCAGCCGATGCGGAGTAGATTCTGTTTCATAATGCAGTACCTCACAGGTCACAGGGACGAAATGCGGATGGGCTTTCCCATTTGATTATAATACGAAACACCCGGACATTCCATTGCATTGGAACATTTTGGTGTGGTTACAATTTGGTTACGACCGAAAGTTCAGTCGAAGTTTGCAAAAGCAGATGAAAAGCGGACGCTTTTTGGTCAAAGTGCTAAAGGAATGTCGAAATCCTTGTAAAAAATTACGACAAGTGGTATAATTTAACAAGACAAAAAGATCGATTTGTTTGTGAGAAAAACGTTTGGAGGGAATTATCATGAAAACTGTTGCACAGACTGTGATCGAAGCAGATCGTTTTTACACCATCGCTGCCCGCACCGGCAGCGTCATCGAGGCGGCTGCTTCCACGAAGAACGAGGAGACCGTTCGTCTGGGCAAATACGACCACAAGCCCGAACAGGAGTGGGCGTTCATCCGCGTGGGGGACGGTGTCTACCGCATCCGCAACCGCGCTTCCGGCAAGCTCCTCGACCTGATGATGACCGGCACCGCCAACGGCACCTGGCTGCATCTGTGGGAGGATGTGGGCGGCACGTCCCAGATGTGGACCGTGGAGCCTACCCCCGCTGGCACCGTCCGCCTGCGCTCTTCCTGGGCCAGCGGCAAGTGCATCGACACCGTGGGCATAGGCGTCTCCGATGGCGCACAGCTGCAGATCTGGCAGGAGACCGCCGGGGAAGACCAGCTCTGGACCATCTCCGAGGTGAAGGACCGCGCCAGCGCAAAGCGCGCTGCCAAGAAGGACGAGCCCGCCGCCGCTCCCGTTGAGGAGAAGGCCGAAGTCAAGGCAGAGGAGAAGCCCGTAGAAGCCGCTCCTGTTGTCGAGGCCCCCAAGGCGGAAGAAGTCAAGGCAGAGCCGGTCAAGACGGAAGAAAAGCCCGCAGAGGCAGCTCCTGCTGTTGAGGAACCCAAGGCCGAACCGGCTAAGACGGAGGCAAAGCCCGCAGAAAAGGCTGCCCCCGCAGCGGTCAAGGCTCCGGTCAAGAAGCCTGCTGGCCGGAAGACCAGCCGCGCCGCCCGCAAGAAGGCTGCTGCAAAGAAGTGACCCTCTCAGGCATCGCGCAGCGATGCCAGCTCCCCCAAAGGGGGAGCCACTGGCGCGCCGGTTTTGGCTGTGCCGGGATGAACAAAGCGTAATAAAACCATAAACGAAAGTGCTCCGTTGTTTCGATCCACAGCATCGCTCCCATCGCTCTTTGTCAGAGCATGGGACAGATGCCGCTGGTCTTGACAGCGGAGCACTTTTGTTTACGATATCAGAATATCTTCAGCAGTCAGCAGGGGTTGCCCGACCTGCCAAAGGCTCCCCCTTTGGGGGAGCTGTCTGCGCAGCAGACTGAGAGGGTATCACACATTCAACATGCTGCGCTGCGCGGCGGCACGGAACTGGAGAGCCGCTGCGATGAAGCCCTTGAACAGGGGATGCGCGCGGTTGGGGCGGCTCTTGAACTCCGGGTGGAACTGGGCACCCAGATGGAAGGCGCGGCCCGGCAGCTCCACGGTCTCGACTAGACGGCCGTCGGGGCTGGTGCCGGAAATGACCAGACCCTTTTCCTCCATCTCGCTGCGGAAGTCGTTGTTGAACTCGTAGCGGTGGCGGTGGCGCTCCCAGATCTCCGGTTCGCCGTAGCACTCGGCCATCTTGGTGCCGGGCTTGACGGTGCAGGGGTATTTGCCCAGGCGCATGGTGCCGCCCTTGGGGATGTTGCCCTGCTGATCGGCCATCAGCGCGATGACGTTGTGCTGGCCGTCCGGGGTGAACTCGCTGGAGTTCGCATCGGCGTAGCCCAGCACATTGCGGGCAAACTCCATGACCATGATCTGCATGCCCAGGCAGATGCCGAAGTAGGGCACATGATTCTCGCGGGCGTACTGTGCGGCCTGGATCATTCCCTCGATGCCGCGGTCGCCGAAGCCGCCGGGCACGATGATGCCGTCCACATCGGCCACGTCCCGCAGGTCCTCCGGCCAGCCGTCCGCCGGGGCTGCGACGTTGAAGCCCAGCCCCAGCACGGCGTAATCCAGCATACCGGATTCCAGGTCCAGCGCGGCCTCGGTCAGGATGCCGCATACCTTTTTGCCGTTCTTCCACAGGTCGTTGACCCATTTGATCGTGATCGGCACGCCGCACAGCCTTTGCGCCGCGCGGGCGGCGGCCACAGCGGCCATGGCGGTCAGGCCCACAGCCTGCCGCGCGCCGATCTCGGGCCGCAGAAGAATGCTCATGTACAGCCCGCCGGGCGGGGAGTAAAAGCTGTGCCCGCCGCGCCCGCGGCCAGCCGACTGTGCCTGTGCGATCAGCACAAGCCCCTCCCGTGCCCCGGCGTCTGCCCTGCTGCGCAGGGCGGCGTTGGTGCCGGGCAGACGGTCCACGACCTCGATTTGCAGGGCTTTCACCGTGGCCTCATCCAGCTGAGCGACCACGGCGGCAGCATTCAGAACATCGACACTCTGCGCCAGCGTATAGCCGCGGTTCGTGACAGCCTTGATCGGGATACCGTCCCGGCGCAGGGCAGCCACGGCCTTCCATACGGCGGTGCGGCTCACGCCGAGCTGAACGGCCAGCTCCTGCCCGGAGATATACCGCCCGCGCACAGCATCCAGCGCCGCCAGCACCTCCTGCTTGACCATTTTTGCCGCCCCCTATAAACCCGACTGTAGGCCAGTATACCGCACCGCCGGTCGAAATGTCAACGTCTTCCCCGCGTCATGGTTGACAATCAAGGCAAAAAATGTCCCGCCAGCAGGCGGGAACGGCAAAAGCCCCGCAGGCTCTCGCCTGCGGGGCTTTTGCTATGATGCAAACAGATTTACGGGAAGTTTAACTTAGCGCTGGATACGGCCGGAACCGTCGCCGCCGGCCAGCTTCTCGACCTCGGAGACAGTGACCATGTTGTAGTCGCCCTCGATGGAGTGCTTCAGGGCAGAAGCAGCAACAGCGAACTCAACAGCGTCCTGGGTGCTCTTGCCGTTCAGCAGGGCGTAGATCAGGCCGCCGCCGAAGGAGTCGCCGCCGCCAACGCGGTCGATGATGCGCAGCTCGTACTTCTTGGAGAAGCAGTACTCGTTGGAAGCAACATCGTACAGCATGGCGCTCCAGCCGTTGTCGGAAGCGGAATGGCTCTCACGCAGGGTGATGGCGACCTTCTCGAAGCCGAACTTGTCAGCCAGCTGCTTGGCAACGCTCTTGTAGCCCTCGCGGTTGATCTCGCCGGCGTAGATGTCGGTAGCCTCAGCCTCGATGCCAAAGACGTCCTTCGCATCCTCCTCGTTGGAGATGCAGACGTCAACGTACTGGCACAGGTCGGTCATGGCAGCGCGGGCCTGCTCACGGGTCCACAGCTTGCCGCGGTAGTTCAGGTCGCAGCTGATCTTGACGCCATGAGCCTTGGCAGCCTTGCAGGCCTCGCGGCAGATCTCGACAACGTTCTCGCCCAGGGCCGGGGTGATGCCGGTGAAGTGGAACCAGTCCACGCCCTCGAAGATGGCATCCCAGTCGAAGTCGGCGGTGGAGGCCAGCTGGATGGCGGAGTTGGCGCGGTCATAGATGCAGACAGAGCCACGCTGAGAAGCGCCCTTCTCGTTGAAGTAGATGCCGACACGGTCACCGCCGCGGGTGATCTTGCTGGTGTCAACGCCGTAGCGGCGCAGGCTGTTCACAGCGGCCTGACCGATGGCATGAGCGGGCAGCTTGGTAACGAAGGCTGCGTCGATGCCGTAGTTGGCCAGAGAAACAGCAACGTTGGCCTCGCCGCCGCCGAAGCTGAACTCCAGGTTGTTGGCCTGAACGAAGCGCTCATAGTTGAACGGCTGCAGACGGATCATCAATTCGCCAAAAGTAACGACTTTCATGGTGAACTCCTTTTACTTTAATAATTTTATAAAACAGGGGAGCGGGGCGTCCGGGACGCCGCCCCCTACAGATTTACGGGTGGTTTTACGCCAAAATCAGCGCTGGACCAGATGGAAGGCAAAGCCGGCGATCTCGTCAGCAAAGTAGATGGCGATGGTCTTGCCGTCCTTGACGTTCTTGCTGTCCATGTCGAACTTGACGCCGCGCTGGCCGAGGTGATAGATGGCGCGGTCAACGTTGTTGGTCAGGATGGCGATGTGGCCGTTGGTGCCGCGGCCCGGCTTCTTCATGATCTCGAATTCCTTCTTGCCCACGAAGATGCTGGAGTTGCCGACCTTGACGGCCATGCTCAGCAGGTTGGCGATGGTCTCGGCAGTCTTGGCAGCCTCGGCCTCGTCAGCGCAGTTGATGCCGATGTGGCCCAGCTCCAGGCCCAGCATAACGTCGACGGCCTCGCGGCTCATAGCGGTGATCTCGTCCCAGGCACCGGCCTTGATCTTGTCGCTCTTGCACATCCAGGTGCCGCCGACGGCGATGATCTGGTTGTAGCCCAGGTAGTTGTTGACGTTCTTGGCGTTGACGCCGCCGGTGCACATCCACTTGCAGGTCTTGAGGGCAGCGCCGATGTTCTTCAGCTTGTCCACGCCGCCGTTGGCCTCGGCAGGGAAGAACTTGACGACCTCGCAGCCCATGTTCATGGCCTGCTGCATCTCGCCTGCGGTGGCGGTGCCGGGCATCATGATGCCGCCCTTGTCGATGACGTGCTGGCAGACCTCGGGGTCAAAGCCGGGGGCAACGATGAAGGAAGCACCGGCAGCCATAGCGCGGTCAGCCTGATCCTTGGTCAGGACAGTGCCGGCACCCAGCAGCATTTCGGGCAGCTCCTCATGGATCTTCTTGATGCAATCCTCGGCGCAGGCGGTGCGGAAGGTGACCTCCGCAGCCGGCAGGCCGCCGGCCATCAGGGCCTTGCACAGGGGCAGGGCCTCATCCACGCTGTTGAAAGCAATGACCGGAATAATGCCGATCTCGTAAACACGCTGCAAAACAGAATTCATAGCAATTCTCCTTCACTGATTGTGTGCGGCAGTCCGGCGCAGTGTGCGCAGTGATGCCCGCACTTGGTTACTTTTATTATAAACGCAGCGGCGGCGGGCGTCAATCGGGCAAAAATGTGGAAGAAAGCGCACGATTTTTGTCGCATCCGCCTAGGATTCCGCTATTCGGAAAAGAGCTTGAAAAATCGGGCAAACTCTGCTATAATCGTTCCATAATGCGGAACGGCAGGCACAGTTTGTCTGCCATGCAAAATTATGAAATTTTTGTTAAATTTCATCGGGAGGCCGGGATCATGGCAGAAAAAAGCGGCGTACAAAGCGTGGAGCGCATCTTTCAGCTCATTGAGCATCTGGCGGCGCACCCCACGGGGGTCAGTCTGCAAAGGCTGGCAGAGGAGACCGGGCTGGCCAAAAGCACGGTCCACCGTCTGTTGGCCAGTCTGGTCGGGCTTGGCTACGTCGTGCAGGACGAGGAAAACGGCCATTACCGGCTGACCTTAAAAATGTTTGAGCTGTCCAGCGGCATTGTGGACAGCATGGACATCATGGGCGTGGCGAAGGCGCACTTAGAGCGCCTGTCCCAGCGCACCGGCGAGGCCGTGCATCTCGTCATCCGCGACGGGCGGGACATCGTATACATTTATAAGACCGAGAGCGGCCCGATGCGGATGTCGAGCCGTGTCGGTCTGCGCAGTCCGCTGTACTGCACGGGCGTCGGCAAGGCGATTCTGGCGACGCTGCCCGGCGACGAACTCGAGGACATCTGGACGCACAGCAATGTGCAGAAGCTGACAGACAAGACCATCACCGATCTGGAGGAGCTGCGCAGCCAGCTGGTGGAGGTCCGCGCGAACGGCTACGCCATCGACGACGAGGAGAACGAGCTGGGCGTGCGCTGTGTGGCGGTGGCGATCCCCGGGGCGGACGGGCGCGCGGAAAGTGCGTTTTCCATCAGCGGTCTGGCACCCTATATGACGCCCGAGCGGATCCGCCGCATTGCCACGCTGGCGCTGGATGCACGAACGGATATTCTGGCGGATTTAGGTTTGAGGTGAAAGAGTAACGACAGCGGCCAGAGGGCTGGCCGCCCTACGTCCTACCCGTTGACTGCTGCTTACCTGCGGGGCGTCGGGGACGTCGCCCTCTACAGGCATCACTGCAAGCCTTCCGGCTATTTGTAGGGGAGGGATTTATCCCTCCCGCACCGCCTCGCCATTAGCTCCCGTTCCCCAATCCGCCTCATCACTCCGCCTTGTTCTCCACACCCCTCAGCAGATCCTCCGCCTCCACTCCGTACAGCTTGGCCAGGGCCAGCAAGTTTGTGGTGCTCGGGTCGGCGCTGCCGTTTTCCCATTTGGATACAGTCTGGCGGCTCACGCCAAGCGCCTCAGCCTCGAACTCCTGCGTCATCTGGCAGCGGGTGCGGTGGGCCTTCAGCGTCTCGCCCAGGGTGCGCTTCACGGCCTGCTTTTCCTCCCGCATCTCCTTGCTGCCGATGTACTTCTTCAGCGCCCGCACGATCAGCACAAACAGATAAATCACCGCGGCCACCAGCCCCGCAAAAACCAAAATATTGAGCGCCGCCCCCCATGTTGCTAACAGCATTTTTCTTTCCTCCTTCACGGATTTTTCTGTTCCCAGTATACCAAACCCCGCTGCTTTACGCCATCAACTATCGCGTACATTTTCGCTTACATCACAAAAAACGGCCTGTCTGCGTCATTCCCGCAGACAGGCCGTTTCCTTTAAATCCGCTTAAAACTGCTCCAGTATTGCCAGCAGCTTGTCAAGGCTGCGCTCGTTGAACTCCAAAATCAGAATGTCGCACCCCGGGTGCCCGGCCACATCCATCGTAAAGGTGTCGATATGCTCGCGCCAGCTGTTCGTGAAGCGCGCCTGCAGGTACGGCATGTAGTACTCGCTGAACGAATCCCCGATGACCCGCACGGTGCGGCTGTCCTTCTCAAACATCCGGTCATAGCCCGGCACTACGTAGGTCTCCTCGGCGGGCAGACTGGCGTAGAGCGCCGCCACGTTTGCCATGTCACCGGTGGTCGTGCCGCCGACCTCGACGGGGTAGCTGTCCGCCGGGCGCGTCGGCATGTCCAGCGCCTCAAAAATGCCGTCCAGCCCGATGAGCGCGCCGACGGCGTTCCAGTGGGTGTCCGTTTTGTAGTACAGCAGCCGGTCGGCGTTCTGCCGCGCCTGGCTGCGCAGCATGTCATACCGCCAGACCACCGGCACTGTTGTGTGGCTCTGCAGATAGGCCGCCAGCAGGTCGGTGCGGTTTTCCTCGTTCACAATGGGGTAGCCGTCGGGCATGTACTCGCGGTAGATGCGGTCCTTGCTGGGCGTCAGATCCAGCACCAGCGTGCAGCCGTTTTCGGCCAGCTTATCACTCAAGATCTGCAAGCCCGCGCTGGCCTCGGCCAGTGTGTCGGCGCTGTCGTTCAGCTCTGCCAGCCCCTGGTAGTTTGCCATCGGCTGCGCGGCGTTGGGGCCGTCTTTGTAGAACAGCCAGCCGTCCTTGCCGGGCAGCACCTGGTCGCTCTGGCTCGTGCCGAACAGCGCGTAGTCCAGCCCGGCGTTCACCAGCACAAACTGATAGCGGAACGGCGAGTTATCGACCAGAAAGTTGTCAAGATTGCGCGGCAGCTCCCGCAGCGGGCTTTGCAGCACCTGCGGCAGGCCGGTCATCAGACGGTTTTCGTGACTGTCCATCGACAGCTGTTTGGAAAAAATGTTGAACACCGGGAACGCCAGCCCGATGACGGCGCAAAACACGCCGATAAAGCCAATTTTGACCGCTTTACGCATGGCTCTGCACCTCCCTTAAAATTGAAAATAAATAAACGCGCTGTAGGTGCCTGCCGTGACGCGCATAAGTCCCAGAAACAGCAGCACGAGCAGCCCCGCCATCCCGGCAGGGGACGGCGCCTTTTTCGCGTACAAAGCCGCCTTCAGCTTGGGGCACAGCGCCTGCACGGGGCCGCACAGCAGGAAGGACGCCGCTAAAATCAGCAGCAGCTTGGTGTCCGCAAAGGCCGCCAGCGTATAGCCCTTGGCCCCGCTCTGCCATGTAAAAATGCCCTTGAGCACGGCCAGCCCCTCGGACAGGCCCGGCGCACCGAAGATCACCAGCGTCAGCCAGAGCAGCACCACCGTGTACAGGTGCCGGAACAGTCGCGGCAGCTGCTCCAGCGCCCGGCGCAGGCCCAGGCGCTCCATGCACAAAATTATGCCGTGCAGCAGACCAAACACCACATACTGCCACGCCGCACCGTGCCACAGGCCGGTCAGCGCAAAGACGATGAGCAGGTTCAGGCAGGTGCGGCGCAGGCGGCAGCGGCTGCCGCCCAGCGGAATGTAGACGTAGTCGCGGAACCAGCTCGACAGCGAGATATGCCAGCGCCGCCAGTATTCGCCGACGGAGCAGGCAAGATACGGATACTCAAAATTTTCCGGCAGCGTGATGCCGAAGAACTCACCGATGCCGATGGCCATATCGCTGTATCCGGAAAAGTCAAAATACAGCTGCATCATGTAGGCCGTGTAGCCCAGCACGAGGATCGGTGCGGGCAGCGTGGCCGCCGGGACCGACGCGACTTTGGCGCAAATCAAAGCGAGCTGGTCGGCGATGACGGCCTTTTTTGCCAGGCCCAGCACGAGCCGCTTGATGCCGTAGCAGAAGCGGTCCGCCGAGACGCGGCGCGTCTCGCTGCCGGGGTCCAACTGCGGGGCCTGCTGGCCGTACCGCACAATGGGCCCGGACGGCCCGTGGCCGAAGAACGCGAGGAACACCGCAAAACGGATAGGGTTCTTTTCCGATTCCACCTTGCCCGCGGCCACATCGGCACAGTAGCCGATGGCCGTGAACACGTAAAAGCTCAGCCCCAGCGGCAGGGCGGGGGAGAGCACCGGCAGCAGACCCGGCACAAGGGCGTTGACCGTCTCCGCCGCAAAGCCCGCATATTTAAAGCCGCCCAGCACCGCCAGATCCAGCAAGATCAACAAAATCAGCAGCGGCCTTTTGTGGGCCAGCCGCCCCAGCAAAAGCCCGCCCAGCCAGTTGATACCGGCCAGCAGCACCAGGATGGCCGCGCCCTTTAAGCCCGCCCACGCAAAAAACAGCAGACTGAACGCAGCCAGCACGGCATTGCGCAGCCACTTGGGGCACAGCCAGTAGACCGCCAGCGACAGCGGCAGAAAAACGAACAGAAATTGCACCGAAGAAAACGCCATAAAAAACACTGCTCCGCGCGGCACAGCCTGTGGCGATGCCGCTTCATAAAAATTTTACATCTGTAAACATTATAAAGGGTATGACAAAATTCGGCAAGGTCTGCACACAAAAAAGTTATTTTTCCGTCGCTCCCGCGCATTTTGCAGGAGATGGCCATAGACATCTACCCCAAAAATGACTATAATAAAGATGTATATGTGTGTAACGGAGGGGTCTGCCCATGGAAAATCTGATTTTCGGCGCATTCGCCACGCTGGACGGCTACCGCGAGGGGGACGCCGCCAATCTGGGCCGCACGGTCTATGACCGCTGCACCGTCGTGGCGCTGTGCAGCGCCAAGGCGCAGAACCCTGCCTGCACAGTGGCCCTGCTGACGAATGCTCCCGTGCCGGAGCCGTTCCGCAGCCAGCTGACGCAGGGCGGCGTCGAGATCTGGGACTGCCCGTTTACCACCTACCGCGTGCCCGCCGACACCAATTGGGCACTGGCCTACTACAAGCTCTGCGCCATGGCGTGGGTGCTGGAAAACCGCGACTTTGCCCGCGCGGCGATGCTCGACCTCGACACCTTCACCCAGCGCCCGCTGGACGATCTGTGGCGGGAATGCGACGAGGCCGTGCTGCTGTATCAGGTCCCCCACGCCGCCAGCCAGACGATGACCGCCGCCATCAGCCGCTGCTTTGATGCGGTGGAGCCGGACGGCGCACCGCACGTGCTGACGCACTTTGGCGGCGAGCTGGTCGCGGGCAGCAGGGCGCGGCTGGCCGATTTTATGTCGCTGTGCCGTGACTATTTTAAAGAATTGCAGGCAAAGGACATCACCCCGAAGGAGGGTGACGAGGCCGTCTGGTGCGGTGCCGCCTACCGCAGTCTGCTGGCCGGTAAACCCGTGCGCGCTGCAAATGCCTATATCTTCCGCTACTGGCTTGGCGGGCATTTCTACTATGTATCGACAAATTATACACTCGACCCCGTCTGCATCCTGCATCTGCCGGGTGCGGCGAAGGACCGCCAGCTGAAACTGATTTACAATGGCTATGCCAGACGTGGGGTTTTCCCGCCGCTGAACAAAATCTACCGCCTGTGCGGCCTGCCCGCCGCACATCCGCCGCTGCTGCGCACCGTATGGACGCGGCTGCTGGCCAAGCTGTAAGGAGCTGCTATGTCCAGAAGAAAAAACGATTTGAGCCAGCGGCTCGAAGCTGTCATCAAAACGCTGGTGCCCCAGCAGGAGCAGAACCCCGACGACCTCGGCCCGATGATGCGGGCCATCAAGGCCGTGCACAGCATCAGCGACCACACCTCGACGACGCCCGAGGATCTGGAGCGCCAGCGCGCCGCGGAGGAGCTGTTTGCGCGGCTCGTCACGCCGGGCATCGGCATCCGCAGCGACAGCCTGACAGTGGGGAGCATCCCCGCCGAGTGGGTCAGCCTGGAGCACGGCCATGACCGCCGCCACGCCGTTTTGTACTGCCACGGCGGCGGCTACACCTGCGGCCAGCTGGGGTACGCCCGCATTCTGGCCAGCAAGCTGGCGCTGGCTACCGGGTTTGACGTGCTCTCGTTTGAGTACCGCCTTGCGCCGGAGCACCCGTTCCCTGCGGCCATTGAGGATGCCGTGGCGATGTGGGATTATTTAATGTATATGGGCTACGGTGCGCGGGACGTTATCGTCGCGGGCGACTCCGCCGGGGGCAACCTGGCGCTGGAGCTGGCTTTAAAGCTGAAGGAGCAGGGCCGCGCCCAGCCGCGCGGGCTGGTGCTGTTCAGCCCATGGACCGATATGACGGCCAGCGGAAAGAGCTACCGCACCTGCAAGACACTGGACCCGATGCTGACGATGGAGTACATCGCCGCCGTGCGCGAGGCCTACACCGGCCCCGATGCCGACTGGTCGCGCCCGTGCTACAGCCCGCTCTTTGCCGACCTGCGCGGTCTGCCCCCGACGCTGGTACAGGTAGGCACAAACGAAATTCTGAAGTCCGACAGTGAGCGCCTTGTGGAGAACCTGCAAAAGGCCGGGGTGTACGCCCAGCTGGAGGTCTACCCCGAGTGCTGGCATGTATTCCAGCAGATGCCGATCCGCAGGGCCGCCGTCGCAATGGAGAGCGCGGGGCGATTTGTGCAGAGGATCATTTGAGCGGGCTATAACCCGTAAAGAAAGTAGCAGTTCCCGGAAGGCAGCCGCTCCCGTACAGCCACAAAAGAAAGGACCATGCTCATGTCCGATTCCTGGTATAAAGTCGATAACGTCGCCAAGGTGTTTCTGGCTACGGCCTCCCAGCGCGACCCGCGGGTCTTTCGTATCTCCTGCACGCTGAACGAGGAGATCGACCCCGATACGCTGAATGAGGCCCTGCGCAGCACCGCACAGGAATGGCCGCAGTTTCAGGTCACGCTGCACCGCGGTCTGTTCTGGCATTATTTTGAGTCCACCGACCAGCTGCCCACCGCCCAGCCGGAAACCAAAGCCCCCTGCGCACCTCTGTACACGCCGGAGCGCCGCAATAAGCTGATCTACCGCGTAACGTATTTCGGGGCGCGGATCAATCTGGAAATGTTCCACGCCATTACGGACGGCAACGGCGGCCTGCTCTACTTAAAGTCCATCGTGCGCAACTATCTGGCGCTGCGCCATCCCGGTGAAATGGAGAACGTTCCCTCGCCCAACAGCGCCTCCGCCGGGGATATGGCACAGGACAGCTTCCGCAATTTTTATGAGGGCACCAAGCGGAAGAAACCCGCTGAAAAGCCCAAAGTGTACCACCCGCACGGTTTTCTGCCCTACAGCCAGCTGCAGTTTTTTGAAGGACATTTAAGCTCTAAACAGGTGCTGGAACGTTCCCACGCGCTGGACGTTTCGATGACAAGCTACCTGGGCGCGTCTTTCATGCTGGCCATCTACCACGATATGCCCGCACTGGAACGCAAAAAGCCGATCTGCATCAGCCTGCCCGTCAACCTGCGCAACTACTATCCCAGCGAGACCGCGCGCAACTTCTTCAACTCGGTCTGCATCGCTCATACGCTGACGCCCGAGGACACGCTGGAAACCGTTGCCCCGGTCTTTAATGCCAAGCTGAAAGAGGTTTTAAAGCCCGAGAACATTCGTGCCCAGATGGATGCGTATGAAAAACTGGAACATATCCCCGGCATCCGCCCGGTTCCGCTGGTCATCAAAAACGCGGCGGTCAAGTTTTTCACCGAGCTGGAAGACCGGCATGTCTCCGCCGTTGTCTCCAACATGGGCCGGGTCAGCATCCCGGAGGGTATGAAGCCCTATATCCACAATTTTGCAGCGTTTTCCAGCTGTAAGACGCTGTTCACTGTGGTCTGCTCCTACGGGGACGACCTTGTGCTGGGCACTGCTTCTGCCCTGCGCAGCACCGCCATTTTGCAGCGCCTTTACCGGGAGTTTGCCAAGGATGGGCTGGATGTTACCCTGTACGCTACGGAGGTGGAAAGATGAATACCTGCCCGCATTGCCATATCAGGGTCGGCGGGGACACTGCCTACTGCCCGCTGTGCCAGAACCGCCTGTCCGGCCCCGCCGGAGAGCCGTATTTTCCGGCAACGGCCCCGCGCATCCACCGCGCATCCCTGCTGTATAAGATCGTGGCGTTCGTGCTGTCAGCGCTCATCGTCGTAGCCGGTGCCTTTGATTTCCTGCTGATGGAAGACACGCCCCACCGTCATTTCAGCATTTTGATGGCCGTCTGGGCCGTGGCGGTCCTGCGGGTGCTGCGCGCCGTGCTGCGCCGCCGCTTCAACGGCCCGCGGCAGATCTTCAATCTGCTGCTGCTCGTCTCGGCGCTGCTCGTCTTTACCGACTGGTTCAACGGCTACACGGGGTACAGCTTGGACCTCGTCGTGCCGATTTTGTGCTGTGTAGCGCTGGTCTGCAACTTTATTTTTGCCTTCCTGCGCAGCCGCTTTACAGCAAACGCGCTCGTGTATCTGCTCATGAACATCGGCATCGGCGTTCTGCCGTACATTCTGCTGTTCTTCCGCATTGACTATTCCGGCAGGCTGGACGCCCACAGTCTGCCGTGGGTCATCTGCCTGATCGTAAGCGTCATCACGTTTCTGGGCCTTGTCATCTTCCGCGGCAGAGCCCTAAAAAACGAAATCGTAAAGCGTTTGCACATGTAACCATACTCCGCGTCGGCACAGTTCACACCGGCTGACGCAGGCAGATGCAAGCCTCCGCTCCTGCACGAGCCAAATAAAAAAGCTGCTGTCCGCTTGAGACAGCAGCATTTTTTATTTCTTGTCAAACGCTTCCCGGCGCTTTGTGGACAGGCGGAACATTTCCTCCAGCCCCTCGCGGTCATCGCGGACGAGCTTTTCCCGCATATCCTGCAGGGCGCTCTCAAACATATCGATCTCGGAAATCAGGTTGTCCTTGTTCCACAGGAACAGCTCCGCCCACATTTTGTCGTTGATATGGGCAATTCTCGTCAAATCGCGGAAGGAGTCGCCCGTGTAGTTCGCCAGCTCCGAGTTATCGGACGCGCACATCAGGCTGACGGCAATGGCATGGCAGAGCTGGCTGACGTAGCCGATCATGTGGTCGTGCTCGGCGGGGGTCAGCACGCTGATGCGCTTGAAGCCCAGCTCCGCGGCCAGGTCGCGGCACCAGTCGATGCCCGCCTGGCTGTTCTTTTCCGTCGGGGTGATGATGAAGTTTGCGGGGGCAAAGTTGACCTCGGCGCTGTGGGCGATGCCGCTCGTCTCGCGGCCCGCCATCGGGTGGCTGGCGATAAATTCTACACCCTCCGGCAGGGCGGCCTGCACCGGCTCGACCACACCGCGCTTGACACCGGACACATCCGTGACCATCGTGCCGGGGCGGATGAGTGGACCGTACCGTTTGACCCAGTCCAGCAGCACGGTGGGGTAGAGGCCGAAGATGATGCAGTCGGCCTCCCTTACCAGATCCTCAAAATCCGCATTTTTACCGGCGCGGATGTAGCCATGCTGCAAGGCATAGTCCAGCGTCGACTGGCTGTGGGTGATGCCGGTCACATTGTAGCCCTTCTGGCTCAGCACCTGCGCGTACTTGCCGCCCAGCAGGCCCAGACCGACGATCAGGTAGGTTTTGCTTTTATCCAGCATAGGAAATCACGCCTTTATGTCAAATTCTTCTTGTTTGTCGGTGTTAAGCTCCACCTTGGCGCCAAGACCGCGCAGCACGCTCCAGAACGCGGGCCAGCTCTTGTCCACGGCCTCGGCCCCGCAGAGCAGGGCGGGCAGGCCGCTGGCAATCGCCGCCACAGCCAGCGCCATGACGATGCGGTGGTCGTTGTGGCCGGACAGCGGTGCGTTCGGCGCGTGGAGCGCCACGCCCTGGATGTGCACGGTGTCACCGTCCACCTCGATGCGCGCGCCCATCTTCCGCAGCTCGGTCTGCATGGCCTCGATGCGGTCCGATTCCTTCAGGCGCAGGCGGCCCGCATTGCGGATGACCGTCTCACCGCTGCAAAAGCAGCCGAGCGTGAACAAAATCGGCCCTAAATCAGGGCAGTCCGCCAGGTCGATCTCCGTCGCCTTCAGCAGGCTGCGGTCAAAGTGCAGCCCGCCCTCGACGGGCTTGAATTTGCCGCCGCATCGCTTTAAAATGTCCAGAATGACCTTGTCGCCCTGCTGGCTGTCGGGGTTCAGCCCCGTGACCGTGATGCCGCCGATGACGCAGCCCAGCACGGCCAGGAACGCGGCCTGGCTGTAGTCGCCCTCGACGGCAAAGTCACTGGCCGTATACCGCTGCGGCGCGGCCACGCGGTACATCACACTGCCGTTTTTGCGTGCGCGGCTCGCGACCTTGACGCCGAACTGCTGCATGGCGTCAACCGTCATATCCACGTAGGAGCGGCTCTCGTAGGGGGCCAGTACCTCGATGCTGCTCTCGGACTCCATCAGCGGCGCGGCAAACAGCAGACCGCTGATGAACTGGCTGGACACGTCGCCGGGCAGGGTAAACCCGCCGGGACGCAGCCGTCCAAAGATCGTGATGCCCTCGGGCGTCTGCTCAAATTGCAGGCCCTGGCGCTCAAACAGCATCTGGTAGATGGCCTGCGGGCGGTCAAACAGCCGCCCCGCGCCGGTAAAGCGCACCTTCTGGGCCGTCAGGCTGAACAGCGGGATCATGAACCGCAGTGTGGAGCCGCTCTCGTTGCAGAAAACCGGGCGTGTCACCGTCACAAAGCCGCCCGCCGTCCCGTGCCCCTTGATGGTCACGGAGTGGGCCTCCTCGGTGATTTTTGCGCCCAGCTGGGCCGCCGCGCCAAGCGTGGCGCGGATGTCCTTGCTGTACTCGATATTCGTGATATGGCTGGTGCCCTCCGCCAATGCGGCGCACAGCACCGCACGGTGCGCTGCGCTTTTACTGGGGGGCACCGTGGCCGTTCCGCCTAAGCGGCTGACATGAATTTTCGCGTCCAATTTACATCTCCCGGCCGATGGCTGCAGCGACCTTGCGGCACTTGGCAATCACATCGGCGAACTTATCCGGCTTCAGGCACTGGGCGCCGTCGCTCCAGGCGTGCGGCGGGTCGTTGTGGACCTCGATCTCCAGACCGTCGGCACCAGCGGCCACAGCAGCCAGAGCCATGCTTTCGATGTACTTATAGTCACCGGTGGCGTGGCTGGGGTCAACGATAATGGGCAGGTGCGTTTTTTCCTTGATGACCGGCACGGCGGACAGGTCCAGCGTGTTGCGGGTCGCGCGCTCAAACGTGCGGATGCCGCGCTCACAGAGGATAACGTTCTCATTGCCGCCGGCCATGATGTACTCGGCGGACATGATCCACTCCTCAATGGTATTCGCCAGGCCGCGCTTGAGCAGAACGGGCTTGTGCATCTTGCCGACGGCCTTGAGCAGCTGGAAGTTCTGCATATTGCGCGCGCCGATCTGCACAACGTCCACATACTCCTCGAACTCGGGGATGTGGACCTCGTCCATCAGCTCACTGACGATAGGCAGGCCGGTGATCTCGCGGGCCTTGACCATATCCAGGATGCCCTCGGTGCCCAGCCCCTGGAAGGAGTAGGGGCTCGTGCGGGGCTTGTACGCGCCGCCGCGCAGGAAGTTGGCACCGCCCGCCTTGACAGCCTTGGCCATCTTGATGGTGTGCTCCTCGCCCTCAATGCTGCACGGGCCGGCCATAACGGCGATGGGCGCATTGCCGCCGACCCTGACGCCGTTGATGTCCACGACGGTATCCTCCGGGTGGAACAGGCGGTTGGCGCGCTTGTAAGGGGCGGACACACGGGTCACGTTCTCGACCCAGGGGTTTGCCAGCACGTCCTTCTCGGCAATTTTCGTCGTATCACCGACAAGGCCAAAGACGTTGTAGTCGGTACCGCGGATCAGCGTGACGGACAGGCCCTGCTTCTCGAAGTTATCGACAATGCGGTCCAGCTCGACCTGGGGCGTACCTTTTTTAGTGGAAATAATCATGGGAGCCTCTTTCTTATATACTTTTTACTCTATGAACCATTTTAGTTGTAGGGACCGATGCCAAGCATCGGCCCGCCGCCTGAAGGCTTCCCCCCCCCCGAGGGGGAAGCTGTCCGCCGCAGCGGACTGATGAGGGCAAACCTTTCGGGCACTGCTCCTTCTCGGCGGGCCTCGGAAGCTCTGCCCTCATCCGGCGCTTTGCGCCACCTTCCCCCTCGGGGGGAAGGCTTTTACAGCCTCTCGTCCGCCTCAAACAGCTGTACCGCTTTATCCACTGCCGCGGTCAGCGTGCCGTAATTTTCCAGCACGACGGTGGAGGCGGCCTCATACAGCGGCGTGCGCTCGGCTTCAAGCTGCTTTAAGGCCGCGCCGCCCTTGGAGAGCGGGCGTCCGCCGGTAGCCAACGCCTCCAGCGGGCGGCGCACCCACAGCACGGGGCCGTTCTGGCGCAGTGCGCGGGTGTTGGCCGGGCTCTTGATGACCCCGCCGCCGCAGGCGATGACCTGACTGTTGCCCTTGGCGATCTCGGCCAGCACGTCCGTCTCATAGCGGCGGAACGCGGCCTCGCCCTCCTGGGCAAAGATGTCGGGGATATTATGCCCGGTGCGGCGCTCAATTTCAGCGTCCAGATCCACAAATTTCTTGTCAAGGCGTTTTGCCAGCGCCGCGCCGACGGTGGATTTTCCGCAGCCCGGCATCCCGATGATCGAGACATTCGCCAGCTGGTGCCGCAGCTCGCGGCTGACCGCCGGGATGATGGCTGCCGTGTCCAGCTGTCTGCCGGTAAAATGCTCCGCGGCAAACACAGCCTGCGCCACCAGCATCTCAAAGCCGCCCGCCGCGGTCACGCCGCAGTTCTCGGCCCGCAGCAAAAGCTCGGTGCGGAAGGGATTGTACACCACATCCAGCACGGCCTCCAGCGCGGGGAACGCCTTCGGGTCGATAAGGCACTGCCCCACGTTCGGGAACATGCCGCAGGGCGTCGTGTTGACGATGATCTGCACGTCCGGGCGGTGCATGGCCTCGCTGTACAGCAGGGCATCGCCCTTGCCGGTGCGGCTGGCGGTCAGAATCTCCTTAGCCCCGCCGTCGCGGCAGACCGCCGTGACTGTCGAGTGCGTACCGCCCGTGCCCAGGATCAGCACGGTCTTGCCCGCAAAATCTACGCCGTGGGCCCCGGCCAGATAGGCAAAGCCCGCGTAGTCGGTGTTATACCCATACAATTTCCCGTCACGGTTCACAATCGTGTTCACCGCGCCGATGGCCTGCGCCTTCGGGTCAACGACGTCGCAGTAGGGGATGACAAGCTGCTTGTAGGGGATCGTCACGTTGATAGCCGCAAAGGCGCGCCTTTCCATAAAGGTGCGGGCCTCGGCCTCGGTGGGCAGGGGCAGCAGCTCATAGGTGTAATCTGCAATTTTTTCATGGATGATTTTGGAGTAGCTGTGGCCCAACTTGCCGCCGATCAATCCGTACAGCGGTTGCTGCATAGTTCTTCACTTCCTGTTTTTACACTTTTGGGAATCCGTGCTTCTGGGCCAGCGTGCCGTAGCGCACGGTCAGAAGGTCCAGCAGTCCGAACGCCGTCAGGCTGTTCTGCACGACGGCGGCGCGGGGCACGATGCAGGGGTCATGGCGGCCCTTGATCTGCAGCTCCGCATCGGTCCTGCCGATATAATCCACGGTATGCTGTTGCTTATAGATGCTGGGCGTGGGCTTGAGCACCGTGCGGAACACGATGGGCATTCCGTTGGTGATGCCGCCGTTGATGCCGCCGTTCTTGTTCGTGGCGGTGGCGATTTTGCCGTCCCGCATCGTGAACGGATCGTTGGCCTCGCTGCCGTGCATTGCGGCAAAGCCGAAGCCCGCGCCGAACTCAATGCCCTTGCAGGCCGGGATGGCGAACATCAGGTGGGCCAGCTCGCTCTCAACGCTGTCGAACCACGGCTCGCCGATGCCCGCGGGCAGACCGGTCACAATCGTTTCCAGAATGCCGCCGACGCTGTCGCCCTCGCTGCCCGCAGCGCGGATAGCCGCCTGCATGGCCTCCTCCTTCGACGCATCCAGCAGCGCAAAGTGTCCGGGCTGCGGGTCGGGCATGGCCAGCCCCGCAGCGCTGGAAAGCGGTGCGTCCTGCACGCCTGCACACTCGGCAATATGGGTGTAGACCTTTACGCCCAGGCCGCTCAGCACCGTCTCGCAGATCGTGCCCGCCGCAACGCTTGCCGCCGTAATGCGGCCCGAGAAGTGCCCGCCGCCGCGCGCGTCCTGAAAGCCCTCGTACTTGGCGTAGGCCGTGTAGTCGGCGTGGCCGGGGCGCAGCAGGTCGGCGGTTTTGGCGTAGTCGCCGCTGCGGGTATTCAGGTTGCGGATCATCAGGGTGACGGCCGTGCCGGTGGTGCGGCCCTCATACACGCCGGAGAGGAACTCCACGGCGTCAGCCTCGGTGCGGGCGGTGGAAAGCCCATCCCCGCGGGCGCGGCGGCGGTCCATGGCCGCGGCAATCGCGGCCTCATCCACCGGCAGGCCCGCGGCCAGCCCGTCGAGCACCGCCCCCACGGCAGGTCCATGGCTCTCACCAAAAATCGTCATACTGACGGCATTTCCAAAGGTGTTTTTCATATATCCTTCCCGCTTTTTCTATGAATGGAAAAATGGCGATCCCGGCAGGCTCTCTCCCTCCGCTCTGCGAGGGGGCTCCGGCCCGCAGGCCGGTGGGGGAGAGAGCCATGCCGTCAGATGCCGTTTCCCTCATTCCATACCTAACAAAGCCGGCAGCTCGGTCATGGGCAGACTGTCGGCGCGCCAGCAGCCGAGGCCGGGGCACTTGATGACCGTGATATGGTCGCCGCGGGCCTTTTTGTCATGCTGCATGTAGGCCAGGACCTTCTCCTTGTTGGCCCCGGCGCGGGTGGGCAGGCCCAGCGCGCGGTAAATCGCCCGGGTGCGCTTGAGCAGGGCCGTATCCTCGATCATCGGCAGCATACCCAGCGCGACGCATTCGCCGTGGTACAGGCCCGTGGTACGGCGACCCCGCACACCGCGCACGGCTTCGATGCCGTGGCCGATGGTGTGGCCGAAGTTCAGGCAGGCGCGGACGCTGCCCTCGCGCTCGTCCTGCTCGACGATCTTTTTCTTAAATTTCAGACTTCTGTAAACAATTTGTTCAATGTTATCCTCGGGGTGCTCGCACTCAAACAGTGCAAACAGCTGCGGGTCTCCGATGATGCCGGTCTTGAGCGCCTCGGCCAGGCCGTTGACGACCTGACGGCGGGGCAGGGTCTTGAGCGTGTCAAAATCGACAAGCACGACCTTGGGCTGCCAGAATGCGCCGACGATGTTCTTCGTCTCGCCCAAATCAATCGCCGTCTTGCCGCCGATGGAGGAATCCACCTGCGAAAGCACCGTCGTGGGGCAGTTGACAAAGTCAATGCCGCGCATGTAGCTGGCCGCGCAGAAGCCGCCCAGATCGCCCACAACGCCGCCGCCGACGGACACCAGCAGATCCTTGCGGTCCATGCCGAACGCCAGCATAGCCTGCAAAACCTGACCGTAGACCTTCAGGCATTTGCTGCCCTCGCCCCGGGGGATCGTGTAGACGGTGGAATCGGGGCACTGGGCCGCCACGGTCTGCGCGTACTCGGCGGGTACGCCGGAGTCGGTCAGCACAAAGACCTTGCGGTTTGCCACGTTCGTGAACTGATGGAGGTTGGCAAGGCATCCAGCCTTCAAAATAATATCGTAGCTGCGGCTTTTAAGCTGCATCGTCAGTTTCATGCTTCGCACATCCTTTATCTTCATGGCTTATTTCTCCGTACTGTCAAGGGTGAAGGCACCCAGCAGCCGCAGGGTGCTGCAAACAGAAGTCAGGGTGTCCAGCAGGGTCTGACACCCTGCGCCCGTGCTGCCCGCCGGGCAGACGATCTGTACATAGAAATAGTATTCAAACGGAACATGGGGCAGGGGACGACTCTTGATGCACTCCATGTTAAAGCCCCGCGCGCCGATCTGATCCAGCGCCGCGGCCAGCTGGCCGGGCTTATGGCGTGCCGTGAACAGCAGCGCCAGCCGCTGGCCCTCGCCGGTCATGGCGGGGGCGGCGGCGGCACGCTCGATCACGATGAACCGCGTTGTGTTGTCGCCGTCGGCGTTGATGCCCGCGGACAAGATCTGCAGGCCGTACAGCCCGGCGGTCTCGGCGCTGGCAATGGCCGCAACGCTCGGGTCGTTCAACTCGGCCACATGGCGGGCCGCGTCGGCGGTGTTGCCCCAGGTGGACGTTTTAAAGCCGTGCTGCTGTACAAAAACGCTGCTCTGGGCCAGCGCCTGCGGGTGGCTGATGACGGTCCTGACCGTCTCCAGCGTCGCGCCCGGCACGCCCAGCAGGTCCTGCCGGATCGGCAGGTCGCACATCCGGGCAATGATAATATCGGGGTGGGTGTACAGCAGGTCGAGCACGGTGGAGACATCGCCCGCGTTGGAGTTTTCAAACGGAAGAACGCCGAATTGTGCATCCCCGTTCTGCACGGCGTCAAAGACCTCGCCCCAGGTGGTGCAGGCCGTCTCCCGCGCAAAGGGGAAAAGGCGGCGCAGCGCAATGTGGCTCCACGCGCCGGGCACGCCTTGGTAGGCGGCGGTATCGCGGCCCAGCCGGGCGCGCTGGTATGCGCGGGAAATGCTCATGGCATCGCTGAGAAAGGCGCGGTAGTAGGGGCGCAGCGCCTCGTCGGTGATGCGGGCCGTGTTTTTGTCAAGCACGGCGGCCTCCCGCGCGGCATCAAAAACCGGCTTGCCGGTCTCGGCCTTGTAGCGCACCACATCGGCCACCGCGCGCATACGCCGCTCAAACAGAGCGGCCATCTCGGCATCAACGGTGTCGATCTCGGCACGGGCTTGCTGTAAAAGGTCCATGGGTCGGCTCCTTTTCGGAATTTTTCAGGAATATCTCCGCTGCCCCTTTTTGGCATGGATGTAGGGCGGGGTGCCCCGCTTGCCGACCATAGTTGATGGTCGGCAGGTGGCAAGGCCACCCCGCTCGTGCGGTTGAAGGTTCCGCAGGAACCTTCATTGCTTACGCAATCCCACAGCCCCGCCGCCGCGGCCTGTGGGCAGACCGCCCTACGAATCACCCGCAGGCGCAGTGTTGTTTATTTATACATGCTCAAAGTCAGTATACCATAAATAAAGCGCCGTCACAAGAGTGACGGCGCTTTATTTATCTTTTCTTGGCCACCTCCCTCGCAGAGGGAGGCAAGCGCAGTTTTACCCGTGCAGCGCACTTCTCAGGGCGGCCAGGAGCTCGGCCTGGTAGGCGGGGCTGAAGGTGCCGTGCAGCAGCTTGGGCAGGGCCTCCTCCTGCAGGCGGCGCCAGCTGTCGGCCTCGCGGCCCGGCAGGATCGGCACAAAGGCCACACCGTTGGCAGCGGCGGCCTGGGCGTCGCCCATGGCGTCGCCGACCATCATGACCTTGCGGCTCTCGTACCCGCAGGCCAGCATTGTGGCGATGGAGTTTGCCTTGCTGCCGACCTCCTGCCCGAAGATGACATCCGCATGACGGGCCAGCCCGTAGCGCTTCCACTCGCTGGCAATGGCGCTCTCGTTCGCGGCACTGACGACGGCCACATCGGCCACGGCGTGCAGCTGGCGCAGACTTTCCTCCACGCCGGGGAACGGCTCAAACGTCGGCTCCAGCGCCTGAATACGGCGGTTGCAGGCGTTGTTCCACTCCTGCAGCTTGCGCAGGGCCAGGCTGCCGGTCTTTTGCAGCTCCCGCTGCAGGCTGGCCGTGGAAAGCTCCGTCGCGGTATCGACCCAGGCGGCAATATCCTCGCTGCCCGGGATCTCGATGCCGCGGTTTTTCAACCGGTCAAACACCAGCCGGACGCTCTCAAACCGGGAGATGCCGCGGGTGATCGTGTGCAGGTTGATCTCATCCCACGCGGCAGTGATGAAATCCGCGTGGTCATCCAGCGCAAACACGCGGATGAGCTCGGGGCACATGACGGTGGAATGCTTGATGCGCACCGTGTCCATCACGCAGCCGTCGGAATCCATGCAAATCAGAAATTCACGTTTCTTGGTAAAATCCGTCAGTGCATTTGCCATAAAAACCGTCTCCCTCTATCAACTCTGCCTATAAACTCAATATGAATCTATCATAACAAAATTCCACAGCGTTTTGCAATGCCTTTTTTAAAAAAAGCATGGATTTTTGTGTAATTTCTACACTTCAATGGGGGCATCGGGGTCCAGCGTGCGGCCAATCGGAGCGTGGATCAGCAGATTGGCCATTGCGTCCGCCCGGGTGGGCTGCTTGTTGATGACAACAAGGTTCTCCCCGCGGAAGTAGCGCAGCAGGCCCGCCGCCGGGAAGACGGCCAGGCTTGTGCCGCCGACGATGAGGGTGTCGGCCCCGCGGATGGCGTGCACGGCGTTTTCCATCGTCTCCTCGTCCAGCCCCTCCTCGTAGAGCACAACATCGGGCTTGACGATGCCGCCGCACTCGTCGCAGCGGGGCACGCCGTCGCCGACGCCCGCCGCATCCTCAATGAACTGCACCGGGAAGAATTTGCCGCACCGCGTACAGTAGTTGCGCAGGGTCGAGCCGTGCAGCTCATACACGGTCTTGCTGCCCGCGGCCTGGTGCAGGCCGTCGATGTTCTGGGTCACGACGGCCCTGCATTTGCCCTCGCGCTCCAAAGCCGCCAGACGCAGGTGGGCCGCGTTGGGCTTTGCCCCGTGGACGATGAGCTTCTGGCGGTAGAAGTCAAAAAATTCTGCGGTGTGGGTCTCGTAGAAGGTGTGGGAGAGCATCGTCTCAGGCGGGTACTTGAATTTTTGGTGGTACAGCCCGTCCACCGAGCGGAAATCGGGGATGCCGCTCTCGGTCGAGACGCCCGCCCCGCCGAAAAAGACCATGCTTTTTGTTGCTGCCAGAATTTCCTCTAATGCCGGAACCATGCAAACTGCCCCTTTCGCTTTTGGCTTTTATGCCTTATAATATACTTAATTATAATCTATTTTCGGAGGGATGCAAGATGCAGCGCGAAATCACACGGGAGCTGGTGCGGCGGCTGCTGCCCGAGCGCATGGCGGAGAGCAACAAGGGGAGCTACGGCAGTGTGCTGGCCGCGGCGGGCAGCATGGCCTACCGCGGGGCGGCGGCACTCTGCACAGAGGGCGCTTTGCGCGGCGGGGCCGGGCTGGTGTATCTGGCCAGCGTCGAGCCTGTTATCCAGCTGGTACTTTCCCGCACGCCGGAATGCTGCGCCTGCGGCTGCCGCACGGCGGCCAACGGGGGCATCCACCCGCAGGACGCCGACGCGCTGCGCCGCTGGTTCGCGGACAGGCACGCCGTTTTGCTGGCCGGGCCCGGGTTGGGGGAGAGCGCCGCCGATGTCTGTAAGGCCCTGCTCGGCAGGAACGCCCCGTGGACCGGTGCCGTGCTGGACGCCGACGCACTGAACGCACTGGCAGCGGGGAAGTACAAGGGGGATCTGCCCGCAAACACGATCCTGACGCCCCACCCCGGCGAGGCCGCGCGGCTGCTGGGCCTGACTGTGCCCGAGGTGCAGGCGGACCGCGAGGGTGCCGCCGTATCGCTGGCCGAAAAATATCACTGCGTCGCCGTTTTGAAAGGGCATCACACACTGGTTGCCGCGCCGGACGGCACGGTCTGGCGCAATGAGACCGGCAATGCCGGGTTAGCCAAGGGCGGCAGCGGGGATATTTTAGCCGGTCTGACCGCCGGGCTGCTGGCAGCGGGTCTTAAGCAGGGCCGCACGCCCGAGGACGCCGCGGTCTGCGCGGTATGGCTCCACGGCGCCGCTGCAGACCGCTGCGCCAAGCGCCGCAGCATGACCGCCATGCTGCCGGGGGATCTGTTTGAAGATCTAGGGTGGATCTTGGGGGAGCTGGGGCGGTAAGGCTGCGGACCGAAAGGCGGCAGACGGACGGGAAGTTTGTGATAAATGGGGTCTGACGAGATATAAGGCAAGGCCCGGCCAGCTCCCCACTGCGTGAGGAGCCTTTTGCGGGCTGCGCCCGAGATTATAGCAGCCGTTAAAAACAACGGGGGTTCGGGGGTGACTTCAAAAGTGGCAAAGCCGGCGGTAGCATTCGGCGGCAAATATCGTATTATTGATTTTCCGTTGAGTAACTGTATCAATTCCGGTGTGGACACAGTCGGAGTCCTGACACAGTATCAGCCGCTGAGACTGAACACTCATATCGGGATCGGTATTCCGTGGGATCTTGACCGCAATGTCGGCGGCGTTACCGTACTTCCGCCTTATGAAAAGAGTTCAAAGACAGAATGGTACACAGGTACAGCAAATGCCATTTACCAGAACTTGAATTATATGGAAACTTACAATCCGGAGTATGTCCTGATCCTGTCAGGTGACCATATTTATAAGATGGACTACGAAGTAATGCTTGATTTTCACAAAGCAACCAACGCAGATGTAACGATTGCAGTTATGCCTGTTCCACTGGAAGAAGCAAGCCGTTTTGGTATCGTTGTCACAGACGAAAACAACGTCATTACAGATTTTCAGGAAAAGCCGGCAGAGCCAAAGAGCAATCTTGCATCCATGGGTATCTATATTTTCTCATGGAAAGCATTGAGAGAATCTTTGATCGCACTGAAAGACCAGAGCAACTGTGACTTCGGCAAGCACATCATCCCATGGCTCAAAGAGCGTGGAGACCGCATGGCTGCCTACGAGTTCAACGGTTACTGGAAAGACGTTGGAACACTTGGTTCTTACTGGGAAGCAAATATGGAACTGATTGATATCATTCCGGAGTTCAATCTTTACGAAGAGTTCTGGAAGATTTATACATCCAGCGAGATCATTGCACCGCAGTATATTTCAGCAGATGCAAAAGTGGATAAATGTATCGTCGGAGACGGTACCGAGATTTACGGTGAAGTACATAATTCTGTGATCGGACCTGGCGTTACGATCAAAAAAGGTGCGGTTGTGCGTGATTCTATTATTATGCGAGGCACGACGATCGGCGAGAACGTAATGGTAGACCGAAGCATTATTGCAGAAGGTGTTACGGTTGGCAATGACGTAGAGATCGGTATCGGGGAAGAAGCACCGAACAAGTTCAAACCTGCTGTATATGCCTTCGGACTGGCTGTTATCGGCGAGAAATCCGCCATCCCTGCCGGTGTTAAGATAGGAAAGAATACAGCGGTTTCAGGAATTACCACAGCAGAAGATTATCCAAATGGTATTTTGGAGAGCGGTGAATCTATTATAAAGGAAGGTGATATGGCATGAGAGCAGTAGGTATTATTTTAGCAGGCGGAAATAACCACCGGATGAGAGAGTTATCCCAGAAGCGTGCGATTGCTGCCATGCCGATCGCGGGTGGTTTCCGTGCAATCGACTTTGCACTAAGCAACATGACGAATTCTTCCATCCAGAAAGTTGCAGTGCTGACACAGTACAATGCAAGATCCTTAAACGAGCATCTGAGTTCTTCCAAATGGTGGGATTTCGGACGTAAACAGGGCGGTCTGTTTGTATTTACACCGACCACAACAGCAGACAACAGTTTCTGGTACCGCGGTACTGCAGATGCGATCGCACAGAACCTGGATTTCCTGAAAAAATGTCATGAGCCGTATGTGATCATTGCTTCCGGTGATGGTGTATACAAGCTGGATTACAACAAAGTGCTGGAATATCATATCGAGAAAAAAGCAGATATCACCGTGGTATGTAAAGACCTTCCAAGAGGAGAAGACGCAACAAGATTCGGTGTTATCAAAATGAATGAAGACAGCCGGATCGAAGAATTCGAAGAGAAACCGATGGTAAGCAATTCCAACTGCATTTCTACCGGTATCTATGTAATTCGAAGAAGACAGCTGATCGAGCTGATCGAGCGGTGTGCACTGGAAGACCGCCACGATTTTGTAAAAGACATCCTGATTCGTTACAAAAATCTGAAACGTATCTATGGATATAAGATCAAAGATTACTGGAGCAATATTGCATCCGTAGACTCTTATTATAAAACAAATATGGATTTCCTGAAACCGGAAGTACGTGATTATTTCTTCCATCAGTATCCGAATATATATTCAAAAGTAGATGACAATCCGCCGGCAAAATACAACCCGGGTTGTGAAGTGAAGAACAGTCTTATTTCAAACGGCTGTATTATCAATGGTTATGTGGAGAATTCTGTTCTGTTTAAGAAAGTTTTCGTCGGAGAAAACTGCGTGATCAAGAATTCGATTATTTTGAACGATGTCTATCTTGGAGACAACACACACATCGAGAACTGTATCGTAGAGAGCCGTGATACGATCCGTGCAAATTCTTACCATGTCGGCGAGGACGGCGTCAAGATCGTGATCGAGAAAAACGAGAGATATGTGCTGTAAGGTATTTTTTAATTTAGCAAAAACAGGTGTGGGGATCGGATATCCGGTTTAAACACGATATAATAAAATGGGGACGAAAAGTGCTTTTATCCGATAGCTGATACCGGATGGAAGCACTTTTTTCACAATTATATCACAATTCTTGCGTAAACTCGAAAATAATAAAAGATGCAAAAATGACGAAAACAGGTGGAACAGGAAAAAATCTGAAATCAGGAAAGGGGAGCATATCCGTGAACAAAAATGTCATATTATTGATCGAAGATGAAGAAAAATTATCCAGGACACTTGCAGAATATCTGGAGTTGAACGGATACCGTGTACTGCGGGCACTGAACGGACTGGAAGGGCTGTCGATGTTTTATGACCATATGCATGAAGTGGATCTGATCCTGCTGGATATCATGCTGCCGGGTATGGATGGCAGTGAGATCCTCAAGGAGATTCGCAAAAAATCCAATACACTGGTGATCATGGTGACAGCAAGGGACTCGATCCACGATCAGCTTCTGAACTTTGCAAACGGGGCGGATGATTATATCACGAAACCTTATGCACTGGCGATTGTCAAGGTTCATATTGAGGCAATCCTGAAACGTGCCGGAAAACAGAAAGAGAGGGTGGAAGTCGGACACATCGCGGTGGAGCCGGATACCTGGAGAGTGTATGTGGATGAAAAGGCGATCGAGACAACACCGAAAGAGTATGAACTTTTAAGTTATCTGATCAAGAATAAAAATGTCGTTATGACAAGGGACAGCATCCTGGAATCGGTATGGGGATATGATTACAGCGGAGATACGCGTACGGTAGATACTCTGGTAAAACAGCTTCGCAGGAAGATTGCACCGTATGGAAGTTATATACGTTCGGTGTATGGTGTCGGTTATATATTTGAAGGAGAGGAAAATGAAACAGCAGAAGCTTAGGGCAAGTATGCTATTGATGGAGCTGATGTTTCTTCTGATCGTGGTCGGAGGAAGTGTGCTTCTTTATAATATGTTTGCACCGGCTTATTACCGGCATCAGAAGAGCCGGGTGATCGGAAAAGCATACGAAGAAGTAAAACGCATGGATCTGTCAGCGATCGGCGATGAAGAGATGGAAACATTAAAAAGCTATGAAGGGCAGAATCTGACATTTACCATAGCAAATAAAGAGATGGATCCGGTTTATACAACCGGATCTTCACAGGATAATTTATATCAGGATGAAAGACAGGTGCATCGCAATATTGTTGTATACCGCAAATTTTTTGAAAAAGATCCAAAAGTACAGTTCTGGAATGCAAGAGGAAAAGAAACATTATGGTTATTTGGAAGGCTGAAACAGGGCGATGAGCGTTATTTTGTGTGTGTGAAAGAAAATGTACAGAAAGTCTACAGTGCCCTGTTCTATACCGAAAAATTTTTGCTGTTCGTGGTTGTTTTTTCCCTTCTGAGCGGTTGTGCATTTATGTACTGGCAGTCGCGAAGGATTGCAAAGCCAATCGAAGAACTTTCCGGTGTTTCGCAGAAACTGACTGAGCGTGATTTTTCCGTGCGGGCAAAAGATTACGGAACGTATCAGGAGATCAGTGTTCTGGCACATAATTTCAATACGATGGCAGATGAGATGCAGAATTATATCCAGAAACTGGAAAGCAGCAAGGATGCACTGGAGCGTTTCAATAAAATGCGGAACGATTTCACGGCAAATGTCACACATGAGCTGAAGACACCGCTGGCGGTCATTTCCGGACAGATCGAGCTTTTGCAGGCGATGGGAGATAAGGTGGATCAGGATTATTATTTCTCGTCGATCCGTGAAGAAGTGCAGAAGATGAGTGATATGGTTGGGAATCTGCTGAATATTTCTTCTATGGAGCATGAACTGGAAAATGTGGAGAAGCAACGTCTGAATTTATCAGAAACAGTAGAATATATGATGCTGAAATACGATGCACTGTTTCACAAAAAGAATCTGAAGATCGCAAGCGAGATCGAAAAGGACTGCAGGATCCTCGGAAACCGTGAATACATTGAGCAGGCAGCGGGAAACTATATCATGAATGCTTTTGCACATTGCGGCGAGGGAAGGCACATGAAAATTTCTCTGGCAAAGAAAGACGGAAAAGCGGTTTTTGGTGTTTACAACGACAGTGAGCCGCTCACAGACGAAGAGAAAAGAAAAATCTGGGAAAAATATTACCAGGGAGAAGAACAGGCAGGGCACAGCGGACTCGGACTTCATATTGTAAAGACTGTGATCACGATGCACGGAGGGACTTACGGCGTGGATAACAGAGAAAACGGAGTATGTTTCTGGTTTTCACTGCCACTTGTGTAAAAATGTGAAATCCGGAGACGGACTTGAAAAAAGAGCGGATTTAGAGTATGATGTGCTGGTAAAAAGAAAAAACAAAACAGGTAAAAAGCCCGGCTTTTGAAAGTGGGATACCCCCACAGGAAAAGGCGGGCAAAATTGTCGTTGGAGGTAAGGATATGTATATAATCGCAGGACTTGGAAATCCTGGCAAACAGTATGCACAGACCAGACATAATGTCGGGTTTGACACGATAGATATATTAGCAGACAAGTATAATATCAGCGTGGATACAAAAAAACACAAAGCACTCTGCGGAAAAGGCATGATCGAAGGTCAGAAAGTGGTGCTTGCCAAACCGCAGACTTTTATGAACTTGAGTGGCGAGAGTGTGCGGGAACTGGTTGATTTCTATAAGATTGATCCGGAAGAAGAACTGATCGTCATTTACGATGACATCAGCCTGGAGCCGGGACAGCTCCGCATCCGTCCAAAAGGAAGTGCCGGCGGCCACAATGGCATCAAAAACATCATCGCACATCTTGGCACCCAGGTTTTTAAACGGGTGAAGGTCGGAGTCGGTGAGAAACCAAAAGGATATGATCTGGCAGACTATGTGCTGAGTCGTTTTCCAAAGGATGAAAGAGTGCTGATGGAGGAAGCCTTTGAGCGGGCCGGAGAAGCAGCCGTCTGCATGATGAATGACACCATGGAACATGCGATGAACCAGTTTAACAAGAAGACGGAAAAATAGACAGGGGCTTGAATGGGAGGTAGCAGACGGATGAGAGCTTTTACAGAACCGCTTCAGGAGCTTGAAGAATTTCAGAAAATACAGCAGGCACTGAAAAAGCAGTCAATCCAGGTGACAGGATGTATCGATGCCCAGAAAGCACACTTTATCTATGCAGCAGGGGCGGCAAAAAAGAAACTGATCGTCACATACAGTGAACTGCGTGCAAAAGAACTGTGTGAAAATTATCGCCTGTTTGATAAAAATGTGCTGTTTTACCCGGCAAAAGATCTGATCTTTTACAGTGCCGATGTGCAGAGCAATCTTCTGGTACAGCAGCGGATCCGTGTACTGCAGAAACTGATGGAAGAAGAGGAAGTGACCATCGTCACGACCATGGGCGGTATCATGGATCATCTTCTGCCGCCGGAAGTTTTTCAAAAGCAGGTCGAGACGGTAGAGAGCGATTCGGAATTTGACATGGAGCTCTGGAAAAAGAAACTGACAGCCATGGGCTATGAGCGGGTGGGACAGGTCGAAGGAAGCGGACAGTTTGCCGTGCGAGGCGGTATTCTCGACATTTTTCCGCTGACCGAAGAAAATCCGGTCCGCATCGAGCTGTGGGGCGATGAAATTGACTCCATCCGCAGTTTTGATGTGGAAAGCCAGCGTTCCATTGAAAATCTGGACCGAATCCGCATTTATCCGGCGGGCGAATTTATTGCTGATGACGGGCGGATCAAAAAAGGGCTTGCGGTGCTGGAAAAAGAGGCGAAAAGGCTTGCAGATCAGTTCTTTCAGGAACGGAAAACAGAAGAATCGGCACGCCTGAAAGCTTTTGCAGAAGAAGTAAAACAGAGTCTGACGCAGTGGAAGCAGATGTCTGTGCTCGATGGTCTGGCTCCTTATTTTTATGACCGGATGGTTTCGTTTGCGGAATATTTTCCGAAAGAGGCACTGGTGGTGTTAGATGAGCCGAACCGCCTCTGGGAGGAAGCACAGGCGATCGAAAAGGAGTTCCGGGAGAGCATGACAAACCGACTGGAAAAAGGGTATGTGCTGCCGGGACAGATGAACCTGCTCTGTGAGAGCCAGATGGCATCCGAAAAATTGCAGAAACATCGCTGCATGGGGCTGTGTATGCTGGAGGCGGCAGGACCACAGTGGCATTTTGCGGAGCATTTCAGCATCGATGTACGCAGTGTCAACACCTACAACAACAGCTTTGAACTTCTGGTGAAGGATCTGCAGCAGTGGAAGAAAAAGGGAGAACGCGTGATCCTGCTGTGCGCATCCAGAACCAGGGCGAAACGTCTGGCAGAGGACCTTCGTGATCATGAACTGCGGGCATTTTATTCGGAAGATGCCGACCGCATCGTACAGCGAGGCGAGATCATGCTGCTTTACGGAAGTGCCCACCGCGGGTATGAGTATCCGCTGATCAAGTTCCTGGTGATCTCGGAGAGCGATATTTTCGGCAAAGAAAAGAAAAAACGCAAAAAGATCAGACATTACGAAGGTAAGACGATCCACAGTTTTTCAGAGCTTTCTGTTGGCGATTACGTGGTGCATGAAAACCACGGACTTGGCATTTACCGCGGGATTGAAAAAATAGAAGTCGATAAAGTCACAAAAGATTACATGAAGGTGGAGTATGCCGGCGGAAGCAACCTTTATGTGCCGGCAACGCAGCTCGATGTCATCCAGAAATATGCAGATTCGCAGGCAAAACGCCCGAAACTGAACAAACTGGGGACGCAGGAGTGGGGGCGTACCAAGACAAAAGTACGCAGTGCGGTCAAAAACATCGCAAAAGATCTGGTGCAGCTCTATGCGGCGAGACAGCGGGAAGAGGGATTCTGCTATGGAGAGGACACGATCTGGCAGAAAGAGTTCGAAGAGACGTTTCCGTTTGATGAGACGGACGATCAGCTGGAGGCGATCGAAGCGGTGAAACACGATATGGAGAGCAGTAAGATCATGGATCGCCTGATCTGCGGCGATGTCGGATATGGCAAGACGGAAGTGGCGATCCGTGCGGCGTTCAAGGCGGCACAGGAGAGCAAACAGGTGGTATTTCTGGTGCCGACGACCATCCTTGCCCAGCAGCATTATAATAATTTCGTCCAGAGGATGAAAGATTATCCGGTGCGTGTGGATCTGCTCTGCCGTTTCCGCACGGCAGCAGAACAGAAAAAAACGCTGGAAGACCTCAAAAAAGGACTGGTTGACATTGTGATCGGCACGCATCGGGTGCTCTCAAAAGATGTGCAGTTCAAAGATCTCGGTCTTCTGATCATCGACGAGGAGCAGCGTTTCGGTGTCACGCACAAAGAAAAGATCAAAAAGCTGCGGGAAAACATAGATGTACTGACCCTGACGGCAACGCCGATCCCACGGACGCTGCATATGAGCCTGGTTGGGATCCGCGATATGAGCGTTCTGGAGGAAGCACCGATGGAGCGTGTGCCGATCCAGACATATGTCATGGAATACAACGAAGAGATGGTGCGGGAAGCGATCAGCCGGGAACTGGCACGGGGCGGACAGGTCTACTATGTCTA
>OHAI01000383.1_pt1 | contig 35226 bp, 39 predicted proteins | sample 1577091 | NCBI WGS metagenome assembly OHAI01 (sample SAMEA3541548, study PRJEB24748) | human gut metagenome | biome: human gut; feature: human-associated habitat; material: faeces | place: China | collected 2012
TGTCAATGCTGTCAAGTTGGTTTCCAAACATGACTTCAATGCTCTGTTGGGTCTGCAACTTCAAGGCTTCAAGTCTGCTGATATGGAATCTTGCAGATGCGTTTTCAAGCTGCTTGACCCAAGTGCCGTTGATCGCATTTTCCTGACCGTACTGAATGTACTGGTTCACATCCCATTTCAGTTCAGCAAGTTCCTTTGCGTTCAACATCCGCTTTGCTTCTGCAAGGGTTACCCCGTTGTTAGATGCAAAACGCTGATACCATGCAGCAATCTGACCTTCAAGTTGCTTCTGTGCCTGTCGGTATTGTTTTTCAATATCTGCATAGCACTGAACCCCCTGTTGGTGTGCAGCCTGTTCAAGCAGTTCAAAACGCTTCTGCCAGTATTCACCGTTATTCATCTACTTCACCGCCCTGACTTCCCTTGTTTGGGTCACCTTTGTTGTCAGGGTCATCATTCTGTGTACCAAACGGGTCATACTGTGCAAGCATTTCTTTCTGTGCTTCTTCCTTCTGCTTTTTCAGGCGTTCAAGTTCTGCCTGTGGGTCATCCACCCAAGGATGCTGACTGATAACTGTTTCATCAGAAAGAATACCAACAGATTTCTGACAGTTATCAATGGCTTCTGATTCATTGATAAGAATGTCACGGTTGAATATGATGTCTACTTCTTCACCTTCAAAGTTCCCCTGTCCTGTATTGGCAAAATGGCAATTCACAAACCAAAGGATTTCTTCAAAGGCTGCCTGATATTCTGTTTCTGTGTCGTTTGCATCAATATCAATATCAGAATACATTGACTGAATGTTCATCTGATTAGGGTTGCCGGAAAGTCTGTCATCCTTGGCATCATAACCCATTGCGTTCTCAATCAAGGCTTTCTTGAAGATCTCCACAATAGCCTTGTAGTTATCCGCATTGACTGTGATTTCAAGGGTTTCAACCCCGCCCTTAGTGTCACCATCATATCTGACCTTTACTGCACCATATGTTGCAAGGTTCTTTCTGAACTCACCCAAATTAGTACCGTCATAGTTCTTCAATACCAAAATAGTGTTCCGGGCATCTTCTTGCATATTGTTTTCAAAGTCGGACAGCATCACATTGATACCGTCCTGTAAAGACTTGACCCTTTTCAGCAGTGGTGTTTCCTGTTCATTGGCTTTCAATGGAATCAGGGGGACACGCTGCCAGTTGAACCCCGTCACTTTCCCGGTTGCATCCGTCATGGTAACATGGTAACAGTCGGCTTCACCGTTGTTTGTCAGATCAGGAATAAGTGTGCCGTGGTCAAGAATGAACCTGTGAACACCATCAACATCATACACTTCAACCTTTTCAATGACGGTTGGGGTTGTTCCCTCATACCCAATCACCAAGTAAAGCCTGACTGCAAAGTCAAGTATTGTATGATCGTTGTCTTTCCAAAACGGCAAAATCTCATAGCCGGGGAACAACCTGAAAGTGAAATGACCTTCATTGTCATAATACGGATATAACCAACAGATTCCCCCGTTGTATGCTGCTTTACCGCTGTTTTTTATGGTTTTCATAAACCGCTTATTAAACACTTTTTTCAGCAGTTCAACATACTGGTCATTCTCACCACTTACTGCAAAAGGCTGACCAAACAGATAATTTGCTTTCTGATTGACCATTTTTGCATATTGGTTATCAATGACCCTGTTGTTTGGTAAGTTCTCAACAACCTGTAACTTGCCATCCTCACCTATCATTGTACGTTTCCGCTTCAAAATATCATGTTCATTGTCATAGTACAGTGAACCCTTAATCTGCATGATACGGTGGGGTGACGTTTTCCATTTCATAATTTCTTTTTCAAGAAATTCCTTGTCAGTCATCCTTGACCTTGCACCGTCCAGTATAAAGTTGGAAACCTTCAATGTCAGTGTGTTTATTAAGGAACTGAACACGGTTCAATTCACCCCTTTCATTGCATAATAAAATCAAAACCCCTGAAAACACTATGTTTCCAAGGGTATGTGTTACTAATTTGTTTCTTTTATTCAAAAAGTAGTTATACAGGCATCATAGGCGGTCACCTGTTGCAACCGCCCCGGAGTAAGCATTTGACAACCGTTTCCTACCGTCCAAAAAGAACGGTTGCTGATGCCGTGTATTCTACCCGGTAATTGCTTAGTCAAAACTGAAAGCATCACCCTTCACAATAGATTCAACCGCATAACGCATTGCATCCATCAGGTGATTGAAGTCATCAATAGGACGGTTCAGTTTCTTGCCTGTCTTGGCATCCTTGTCCCATTGATAGTTGCTAATCTCTGTGATGAAATTTACGCATCTTGGGTGAATGATAATGTGATAGTCCTGAATGAAGTCAATACCGTTGTTGATGCTGTCCTTGCCCTTCCTTGCTTTCCTGATTCCTTTCAGACCCAGTTCACGCAAGCGGTCAATGCTCTTTGGTTCTGCTGAATCGGCTGTGACTTTCTCTTTCACATATCCCATCCGCTGCACCTGTTCAGCAATGGCTTCATTACTCATACCCGGCTGATACATTTCATCAAATACCCAAATGGTCTTGCTTGACTGGTCAATGAAACCACAAAACAGTGCAGAAGGGTCATTTGTATAACCGAAGTCAAGACCAAATACAGACTTGACACCGCTTATCTTCTTGACTTCATCAACACTGAACGCCTTTTCTTCCCAGTTCTCATAGACAAGACCGTCTACAATACCCCAATCACCGAGACCCGCTACTTTATAACGCCTTGGGTTCTGCTTCCGCATGGTTTCAAAGACCTTCAAGTCTGCCTTATCAAGCCATTCATTGCACTTGTAATTGGTGGTCATTGCAAGGACTTCATCATCAGGGGTATCAAAAAACCGTTTCTTTATCCAGTGATGTTCATTCCACGGGTTCAGTGTAAGGGTTATTTGTTTGAACAGTCCTGAACCTTCCGGGACAGCACCACGGATTGATTCATCAAGCATATTGAAATCATCTTCTGAACTGATTTCATACGCTTCTTCAATCCACATCCAACACAAACAACCAATATCAACGGTTATTGATGTAACTTTCAGGGGGTCATCCAGTCCCCTGAAATAAATCTTTTGACCTGTTGGTTTATAGGTCATTTCAAGCGGTGATTCTTTGATTTCCCAAAAGGCATCAACACCAAGGCGGTGAATCGCCCACTTCAATTCTGTGAAACAGGAATCTTTCAGGGTTCTGAAAGTCTTTCTGACCACAAGGGTATTTGCCTGTGGGTACTTCATCATATTGGTGATGTACCAAAGGGCAGTTGTTTTTGATTTCTTGGATGCACGGCTGCCCTTGCATACCCTATATCTACCTTTCCAACGCCAAAAAGTACCGTAACCCTTACCAACCAGTTCAGGCAGCAGCACTTTTTTCTTGCCGGACTTTGTAGTCTTGTAATCTTCCGGGTACAGGATAAACTTCTGATACCCAAAAACATATTGTGAAGATATTCTGTTCTTGACCATAGACGATCACCGCCTAATCTTCAAGGGCATCTTCACCAGTGATAACAATAGGCTGTGTGATATTCACATCAATCTTGTCATTCCACATACCCAAATGCTTACCAAGTAATTCAAGTGCTTTCAGTTTTGGTGAAATCTTTACTTCCCTTTCAACACTTGACCCGGTTTCTGATTCAGACTGTTTGTACTTCACGGATTCAATGCAAGCAAGGTCATCTTCTGATGCACCGTCTTTTATTCTTCCGTGACTGTCAACAAGGTCTGTCATCTTCACAAAAGCAATGCGGGCAAGTTCTAAAACAACCCTGTCCTGATTGATTCCTGTTCTTTTGCTGCGTTCTGCCATTGCAACACTAATTGCCTGTTGAACCTTGACATTTGCCAACATCCTTGAACCTTGCTGATCTGCTGTTTTTGCCGAATAACCCGCACGAATGGCTGCTTGTGTTGCGTTCAGGTCAATCAGGTATTCTTCAACAAAACGCTGCTGTTTTTCAGTTAATTTTGCCGTTTTTGCCATCAAACAACACCCCTTTCATGTATTTTTGCAATAAAAAATCCCTGAAACATTACATTTCAGGGTGCAAATATCGGCATAAACAAAAAAGAATTGTGAAAAAACAACCGCTTCTTCACAATTCCCATCTTGTCAAGATACATCCTATCATTAGTTTCAAGAATACACAATATACATGAAACAACAAAATCTATCGTAAAACGCTCTTTTTGTTGTTTCAAGTGACAGTAAGTATACATTAAGTTAAGTAATGCAGATTATCATAGGTTTCTTCAAATCTTGTAAGTGCCTTTTTGTGAAGATTCCTGACATACTGATATGACATACCCATTTCACCTGATGCAACTTTCAAACTCTTAAACTGCACATATACCTTGAACAACACTTGTGAATACCTTGCATTGTGCAGACCTCTAATCTGCCTGATGATCTGTTCCTTGGCATCTGAAAATTTGTCAATTTCCCTGTTTATCTGTTCATTGAAATCAACATAGTTTGTGACTGCCTTGCATAAACTGTCACCTGACGGACTTGTCTGCACTCTTTCAGCAGAATAATCAATACCGCCCGTACTGCAAGCATTGGTTTTCATATCATCAAGGCGTTCTAAGTCCTGATTGATATTGGTATCAAGTTCCTGTAACTGTGTCAAATACTGCCGTGCAGTCAATTTTTTATTATTCATCACTTTCACCTATCCTTTCTTGGTATCGGTTAGGTAACGGTTAAAAATTAGCAAAAAATGCCTTGAAAGCCTTGTAAATACTGACGGTAACGGTTGGTAACGGTAACGGTTAAATCCTTATACTATATATTTTTACTTTTTATAAATACATAAAGTATAAAAAAAAAATAATATAATAAGAAAATTATATTTAACCGCTACTACCGTTACCATCCGCATAAATAAAGCATTTTAACCGTTACCCTAAACCGTTACCAACAGTTACTATACCGTTACTTTTTCATAAACAACATCAGTCACAACCATTTTTCCAAAGTCACCACTCCCAAAAACAGGTGATGCAATGAAACTGATTCCCGCTGCATACACACCCCACAACAACTGACCTATGTACTGGTGTGCAAGTTCATAAACTTCATTACCCATGACCTGACCCGCAAATTCTTCTTCCACAAGCGGGAAAATGTCATCATTCATTGATACTGTGTCCTGTTTCTCAAATAATTCTAAAAGTTTATTTTCCATTCTGTTCATCCTTAACCTTTCATCATTGCCCGGAACTCATACCAAGCATACTTGATATACAATTTGCAGTTACACCAGTGCTGCACCCGTCTGATTTTCTTCTGTTTCTTCCGGGTGATCTTCCGTCTGTGTTCTTCTCCCCACTGTCTGCACCATTCATACTGTGCATCATCTTCCAGTCTGCTGTGCATTTACTTCACCCCTTTCCTGTTTTTCTTTATATCCCATACACTTCATAAAGCGTTCAGGGTGGTTGCAACTTTCATAATACTGACAGGTAACACATACATTTTCTGTCATTCTGAACACCTTCCTTTCACCAATCAAACGCCCAACAGATAATAAGAAACACCGTAATGACGCTTACAACACAAAGTATGTTTTTCCATTCATACTTGAATACTGTGTATATTAGAAATATGACAAAGACGGTCATCAGCAGTATTGTGATTATTCTGATGAATTTCTTTATTTTTTCAATCATCTGTAAACCCTTCCTGTCTTGGTATCTTTTACCTGAACACGTTCAGTCAGTTCAAACCCCGCACCTTTGATGATGTACTTCAAAACCTTAATCAAATCATAGGCACGTTTGTCTGCCGCTTCACATTCAACCTGTTCACGTTCTTCCTTTGCTACTCTACCAACGGCAATAGTTGCCGTTGGGTCTGCATATCCTTCCTGATTTCTTCCACCTTTCACTAATTGATACCTTCCTTTCTTATCAAACTTTTGCACCCCTGAATATCACCAACATTGAAGGAAAAGGTGCTGCATTTTTACTGTTCCCAAATTTCAACCGACCTTTTATGAATCGAATTTCTGTCCTGTGTATAATAAAATCGTGAAAATACTTGGTGTCTGTTCTTGCCGGAATCAACAGAACGATAGTTGTGTGTTCTTTCCGTCCCTCAAAATAGCATTTTTCAACCCATTTATACATTTCTTTACCATAGGGCGGGTTGCAAAAGACAGATTCCCCCCCCCAATCATGCAATAACCCGTTATCTTCTTTAGTGAAATACCTGTCACACTTATGATTCTGTTCACTTGAACACGGGTCTAATGTGAAATGAAATTCTGCATCCAGTGCATCAAATAAGTCCTGTGGTGTAGCCCAGTCATCTGTGTTACTGCTGAACAAAACTTCATTCATTTCAATCACCGTCCTTTCTATTCTGCAACAAAGATTTTGCAGTTTTTATTGTTCACTTTCTTCTGAATCACTCTGAACCCAAGCCTTTTATTTATTTGCTTGCTGAATACGATATTTGACATTGGCTGCATACTGTTGTCTGCACAAAATACCTGATAACGCTTGTAAACATCAGCGGTTGGTTCATTCTCAATTCTGTCAACACCTGTATCATTGATAAATGCAAGGATAGGGTTGTTTTCTTCTTCATATTCATCCAACTGGTTCTGAACCTTGTCTGACTTGGTGAACCCGTTATTGATGATGACCCTTTTCAGACCTTCCACACCTAATCTGATGAAGTATTCAATAGGTTCTTCCTGTGTCAGCTTATATTTGATAAATGGTTCATAGTCCGGGTCATCTTTGCTGAATGTGGCATTGAATGGAATAATAACCAAACGCCTAAGCACCGCCCCGGTCTTGTCCTTCATCCTTGGTATGTCATTTGCAGAAAACAGTAACTTGATGAACGGGTTGAACTCAAAAGGGTCTTGTCCCTTGCGTTCTGCCTTGATGCGGTTACCTGTTACTATTTTCTTGAACACGCTGACCTGTGAACCTTGAAGGAAATCATCACCAATATCATCACCAATGTTTGCCAATTTGCCGAACATCATTGAAGTGTTGAATCTGTCCCCCAGTTCTTTCAGGTCAAGTGCTGATATGTTCCGATCACCAAGAATTGCCTTGACACAATCCAAAAATGTACTTTTACCGTTGGACTTGTCACCAGTCAGTATGAACGCCTTGCCTAACTCATTACGCCTGTAAAAGCAATAACCAATACATTCTTCTAACAATGCCCTGATTGTTGCATCACCACACGCTAATTTGTTCAGTGTGCTATCTGCCAATTCATTGTAGGCATCCGGGTCATAGTTCCACGGGATTTTATTTGTAATAACAATGTCCGTGCTGAATGGTTTCAGTTCCCCGGTCACAATGTCATAGATACCATTGTTGAAAGCAATCAGGTTTGCATCTGACTGTACCTTTTCATCAACAATCAGTTCCATATAATCAAGCACTTCCCGGCGTTGCATCTTTTTCAGGTTAGGGATATGCTGAATCATGTTTGATTCAATTTCCCTGTAACCATTGGAATACACACCGTCTTTGTATATATGCAACTGCCCGTTGATTTTGATAACGTGTGCCGTATTCTTCATAAACACTGCAAACTTGTCAAACAAGAATGTGCTGCCAAGGAAAAAAACAGGTTTCTGAAAAGCATCATCACGCAAGATCACTTCCAGTTCATCATCTGACAGCGGTTGTTTCAGTACAAATTTGTTCAGGATGCGGATGCACTCACGGGTTTCTTCAACTGTGAAATCATTTGCAGTCAGGGTCAGGATATAATTGAAAAGTGCCTGATTCCTTCCGTCCCCGGCATCCATATCAACAAAGTCTGCGGTTGCCTTGACCGGGAACAACCACTTGGGAACTTCCTGATACTTTCCACCTTCTTCAATATCCCATTCACAAAATCTTTCTTCACCGTCAATCTTGATGACCTCATAAGATAACTTACTGCCGACTTTTATATCAGCAGTAAGACCAACAGCCAACTGAACGTGTGTCCTGTTCCTTGCAATAGTGCGGTTCTTGAAAAGAAAGTGTTTTCCCCTACTGGTACAAAGGACTTTACAGTCAAGTTGCAGTTCTTCCACAATGTTCATCAGAATTTCAGATTGGTCAGAATCATCAATGTCAATAAGGATGGTGTCATCAGCCAAAACCCCGCCGAATCCATTCAGGTTCTTCACTTCATCATAGGTTTTCCATGTGGTTCTGTTTTTCAATTTTTCAATGCTTGCCTTGCCTTTGGTTTCAACATAACCTTTATATAGTGGCATTTTTTATCACCATCCTTTAAGTGATTTCTTGCATCACTTTTTTATAAAATTCCTTGTTTCTGACATTACAGTCAAAAGCCTTTTGCCTTTGCCATAACAGGTTTTTCAAATTCCTAAGTTCTTCATTCTGTTCTTTCAAGGTTGCTCTTGGTTCTTTCAGGCGTTCCCTGTACTTTTTTACATCAGCATTGCGGTTCTTCCAAACCTTTGTGTTCTTCCTGTGTGAATCCCGGAGAAACCGTGCGTTTTTAACACCCGTCTGAATCTGTGAAATACGGTGCTTGGTCTGCATGATCTGCTGTTCCGCATACTTGACCTTTTGCGTGTACCCTTCAATGTAAATACTGTGTTCCTTCTGAACCTGTTCAAACTGTTCAGTTTGTTCCTGAATAAATTCTTTCATCTGCTGTTCACATTCAGGTGTGAAACTGCTTCTGATAACTTTCAGCAGTTTCCTGACCTTTGCAATTCTGCGTTCTGAAAGAAATTCTTCAAGATGAACTGTCATTGAACCATTTTCATATCTGATTTCTAAATCCATGAAAACCTTCCTTCCCGGTGTTACGCTACAACACCAAATTGTTTTAAGCGTTTCTTTGCTAAATCTATGTACCACTGCCTATCAAGTTCAGGCGGTGTCTTTACCCCAACAACTGAATCATTGAATATGAAGCAGTGGTCAGGGGTATTTCCAAACTTTTCACCCTTGGCTTTTACCTGTTTACGTTTCAGCAGTCTGCCGTGCTGCTGATTGTTGGATGCAAATACACGGTATGACTTATAAGTGTATCTGTCCTTATCCGGGTATTCATATACTGTCTTGATGACCCTTTTGCCTGTATGACTGATGACCGGGTTGCAATGCTCATGTTCCACCCAATCATACTTGTCTGATAACTTGACAATCTTCTGAAACATAATCAGGTCATCACACTGGTTGATAGTTTGTTCAACCGGGGTTTTCTTGACCATGTAGTCAACCAGTGCTTTATTCAGAATAGGCAAGTCATTGTCAACTGCTGAAAGTTCCTTCACATACGCACCGATTCTTTCAACACCACCGTCAACACCCACCCAAAGGTAATTGTTCACATCCTTCTGATAGATTTCACTAATATTATCCAGTTCAAGAAGTATTGAACACTGATCTGTTGAACAACGCTGTTCCCACTCCCAACAAATATCATCAACCATTTCAAAGGCTTCATCTGTGTCAGGAATCCAAATAATAAGACCGTCCGTGTTGGACTGAATCAGTTCAAATCCCGGTACAACTTCAAGGTGTTCAATCAGGTCAAGCAACATCAACTGACCGTTGATGCACATACAGTTATTGTTTCTTGGGTCATACGCTGCATTGGTTTCATCCTTCATTGCACCTGACAAGGCGTTCAGCATCTTCTTATATGGCAACTGTGCTTTCTTCCACCGCTTGACTTCTTTCTTGTTTCCGGCGTTTTTTGCAGCAATCTGTTTTTCCTTCATGGCTTTTCGTGTGTTATACACCAACGGGTAATTGTCATTAGTTGCTGCCCTTGTAACCAGTCCCCAAGCAATCAGCATTGAAGGATAGTAATTGTTTACATCAACGTGCAGCAGTTGCCCGGTCTTGTGAATTGGTGTGGCTGTTGCCCCATGAACACCGCCAAAACCGAATGAATGAGGAATACCCGCAACCACGGTTTCAAGACCTTGTTCTTTGTACCATGTACGTTTTGAGTATTTATCCATGTGTGCCAAGTCCATTGACAAGGCTTCCTGTCTTTTCTGTTCAAACCATTCCTGAACATATTTATATTTTTTCAGTTGCAAGCATGGTAAAAAGTAGAAATCAAATTCATCTTCAAATGATCTGCGGGTACATCCAAGCACTTTTGCAGTGATTCTTGCTTCACTGTCCCCTATATCTGACAGGTTCACAATGTCCGGAAACGCCTGAATGATACCGTGCATTGCATTAAATTCATCTATTTTTTCAAGGAATACTTTGATGGTTTCTTCCACATCATGCCGACAGTAGAAAACCGTCATTTCAATTTCTTCCTTGGTTAATTTCCTGTTTATTCTAAAATCAACATCCGTTTCCTTGATATTGCTGCCAAGAAAACCTTCCAGTGTTTTCAAACCAACCGGGGGGTTCGGCATAACATCATAGTTAATCATTGGAACTTTGTTGAACGCTGATGAAAATTGCCACCCTTCCTTTTTTTCAACAATTATCCAGTCATTGATTCTTTTTGGGTTCATTCCCAACAGAATCCCCTTAAATATGTACTGGTCATAGTGGCGGTTGTTATAACCTACCCATATATCCTTGCTATTCGCTTCATATAAGGCTTTTAATTCATCAGGGTTATTGATTATCACATATTCTTTTTTCTTGGTCACATCAATGAAAACGGCAAGCCAATCTTCCTTGAAAACCTCAAAGTCATAAAAAATCACTACATTCACCCTTTCTGAAAATAGCGGTGGAAGGTGCGACCCCGCCACCGCCTGACATTTCTATTTTGTAGATATTTTATCTACTTTTCAAGTAAAAAATTTTAGCAGTCAAAAACTTCCTTGATTGTGATAGGATTGAAAGCATCTGCCTTATAATCAACCTCAACTTCAATCGCACCCTGAATAGACTGGAACACATCAAGAATCTGATCCGCAAAATCTGCATAGTTTACGAACTCAACAGGTGTGTCATCTTCTGCAATCAGCTTGTTCACCCAAGTGCATACAGACTTGATTGCCTGTCCGTCCGTCCACTTTGCGGAACTGTTGCCGGAAATAACACGGTTGAAGAAGATCATGCGGTTTGCCTGTTCACCTTCCTTGATCTTTGCCTGAACTGCAAACATCAACTTATCCTGTGCCTTGGTCAACTTAATTTCCATCTTCTCAATACCAATGATATATGTACCGTCAGGCACATCAGCAAAATCATTGTCAGGTGCGTTCTGCACCTCATTCTGTAATTCCTGTAAATCAACCTTTTCATCAAATGCACTGAAATCAATAGCCATAATTTTTCACCTTTTTAACCTTTCTTATTTGCTTAATACTAACTTTAACAACTCAAACGCCTGAACCTCATTGAACCCGGCTTTTACATAGGAATCATAGATTTTCTTTGCAGCAGTTGCACCATCTTCCGGCGATACATCCTGTTTAGGTGCTGCCGGGTTCGGCTTCTTCATTGAACGGCTGTTTGCCGTGTTCATTCCTTCTGTGATTGCTGATGCAAGGATTGCACCAAACAGTTCATCAGGTAAACCAAAAGGATTGTTCATATTCTTTTACCTCACTTTCTTAGCGTGTTTTTCTTACTCTGCGGCTTCTGCCAGTCGGCTGTTCATCTACTGCCGGGGTTTCATCCGCTGTTGTATCTGCATTATCAGGCTGTGCCTGTGCTGCACTTCTTCTTGTTCGTCTGCCCTTCTCCGGCGGGTTCATTGCCCCATCAATAGGATTTTCCGGCTTAGGGTTGTCTGCCTGTGCTAAACGCTTCACACCTTCACCAAATTCTTCCTTGCTGATGACCTTCATCACTTCCACACCATCAACAATCAGGTCAACCTTGTCACCCTTATGTTTCATCACATAATTGTCATCAGCCGGAACATAGAAGTATGTGTCCGCATCCAGTGTGACAGATTCAGAATCAGTATTTGTTGTACCGTCCTGTTCTGCTGCCTTTCTTTCCTTGCGTGTTCTTCTTGGCGGTGTTTCAAGTTCCGGGTGCGGTACTGCATCCATTGCTTCACACGCTTCATCAAACGGGATTTCTTCACGCCCGTCTGCAATGGCATCAAGTGCCTTGTCACGCTCTGCCATATAATCAGCCATTTTCTGATTATTTTCAGCCACCACTTCATCATGTGTCTTGCGGGCGGTTCTGCCTGTCTTTGGTGCTGCATCTTCTGTTGTAGTAGGCGGTGTTGCTGTGGCTGTGGTCTTTTTTCCACCCCTTGCCCGTCTACCGTTTGCATCCGGCTTTTCAAGATCGGATGCAGCCTGTGCATCAGCCTGACCCATTTCTGCATCTGTCTTATACTCACCGACTTCATAGAAGTTGCGGATTTTATCAGCTACATAATTCAGGTCATTGTCAATAGCGTATGCCGGGAACATTCCCATAGGTGACTTCACGGTGTCCTTACCACTATTCTGTGTGTAGAAGTAATATTTTCCTTCATTCACACCTGTTCTAAGTACAATGGTGAAAAGTCCTTCAATGGTGATCTTCTCACGAAGTAACTTTCCGATCAGCTTAATAGTAGTAACGCCATTTTCAAGGGTTTCTGTGTGGGTCATATAAGCAACTACTACATCATCAGGAAGTTCCTTGCACACCTCAATGATTTCAAAGTAGTTTGCACCGAAGTCATTCCACTTGTCCCAACCGTTTTCTTTGATACGGTTCATGTAAGGGACTGAAAGAATATACTGGAAGTCATCAACCACCAGTAACTTCTTCCCGGCTGCTGCCTGTTCCTTCATAAACTTGCAGATTTTGCGTGATTCAACCTCACTGTTCAGCATTGTGAACTTACCCTTGAACGGTAACGGCTTACCAACCGGGTTCACAACGGCAGTTGTTGCCGGATCGCAATTTCTCATACTGGTACTTTTTCCTGTACCTGATTCACCCATAATCAAAAGCATCTGTGCCATATTATTTCACCTGTTCCTTTCTAATTTTTTCAAAGTTTCCCGCCATGTTAGCAGAAACATGATGCTGACCAAACTGTTTCTGAATTCCCGCACGAATCACTGAACGTAATAACTTTCTGTTATATACCGGGCGGGGATTGTAAACTTTTCCCTGTCTTTCATTTACCATACTCTTATACCTCACTTTCCTTGATAACGATTTTTAATTTTCTGCGTTCATCCATTGGTATGACTTCAACAGAATAGTTATTTGCAAGAAGAATACCAACTAAATCCTGATACGCTGCACTGGTGCGACTTCCTTCAATTACAATACAACCACATTCAGCAGCACATTCCTTTTCAATATCTTCACGCATAATATCATTCACTGACTGAATATCATTGATGATATATTTCAATTCCTGATTTTCAGCCATTAGCTGATTGCGTTCATTTTCTAACTGTCTGATTTTCTTATCTCTTTTATCCATTATTCTTCACTTCCTTCATCTGTGCTGCCTTCTGTTACTCTGCTTGACCATAAATCAGCATAGTGCAGAATCAAATATAACGGGGTTTCATTTCCCTTCACTGCATAGTTTGCTGATTCATACAGACCATCATGGTATCTGATCGCAAATTCTTCATCTTCCGTCAGGTCAATGAAAAGGGTTGCTAACTTGATGCTGCGGGTTGCGTGGTCAAGTGGAAGAAGTGCCGGGTTACGCTTGAACGGTTTGGCTTCTGATGCCTTGCCTGACTTCAAAATGTTAGGCACATACATCTGCTTGCCATAATCACCACACTTGCCAAGATCATGTAACGCTGCTGCAATGATGACTGAATCACGGATTTCTGCATACTTGACCTTGCCAAGAAGTGCATAACCAATGTTTTCTGCTGCCATCATTACATTTCTGCTGTGGTGAACAAGTCCGAACTGACAAGCAAGGTGATTTCCACCGCTGCAAGGTGCTTCAAAGAATCCGATCTGTTCCATGTAATCAATCAGATCTTCCATTCCCTCACGCTTGGTTGAAAGTAAGTGGTCAACCACATACTTCTTATTGTCAAGTTCCTTCTTGTTGTCCTCTGTCATCTGTTCAACTGTGTCCTGAACCTGTTCAGTTGTTTCCTGTGTTACTTCTGCGGTATTTTCAACCGCTGCATCTGCTTTCTTTTTTGCTGCCATGCTCTTTCACTCCTTTAATTATTTTTTATGTGATTCCATTCTGTCAGGAATGGATAGACACCGTATAAATTGACGGGTAATTCACCCAGTTCAAGGTGTTCAATAAATCCCTTGAATTGTTCATAGTCCTTTGGATATAACAGGATGCCGATACCGCCCGCCTTTTCAATCTGTCTAAGATTGTATAACTGCAAGTCTGACGGTCTGCCTTTTGGTGCTTTCAGTTCGATTCCTAAAAACCAACCGTTGAAACAAACCAACAGGTCAGGAATACCGCTTTTTGTATAAGCTGCACCACCCCAGTATTTCAGCACCCAAGCACCCTTGTCCTTCAGGAACTTCTTGACCTTATTTTCAAAGTTTTTTTCTGCTGCCATTTACTCACCGCCCAACTGTTCATTGAACTGCATCTGATAATTCAGAATCTTTTCTGTATAGTCTGTGGAATAAATGCCTTTTTCCCATAACCGGGCAGCAGCATCTTCACCCATGTTGTACGCCATCAGTACCATGTTGGTATCTTGATACCGTTCAAACAGTTTTCTAAGTACGAACACACCCGCCCTGATGTTCTGATAAGGGTCTGTGAAATCCGTAACCCCAATGGTATCAGTCAACCACTGATGATTCATTTCATTGATCTGCATATAACCATAATCATGTGTTGCACTGACAACTGACGGGTCAAAACTGCTTTCATTTTGTATCAGTGCCATGACAAGGGTAAAATCAAGGTTGTACCCGGTACAAAGGTAATATGTAAATTCCTGTTGTTCTTCCGGCATCTTGCAGTCAAGCGGTGTGAAGTCCAAGTCACCCGCACCCCAGTCAAGGGAAATTTCCTGTGTGAAAGTTCTGTTATCATACGCCCCATATACAAGGGTTTCTGTGCTTGACCGTTCAAGTCTGCGTTCCGTTGATTTCTCTTTGTCCTTGGCTGTTATATGAGTTTTCAGGGTATATCCTGACACACTACCAATCACTAAACCAATAACAAGTGCAGCACCAATCAGAATCAAGACCCTTTTGACCATTGCCGACTTTCTCATGCTCTTTGAATAGTTCAATTTTCATCACCCCTTTCAGTAATTTTCAAATAAATGATTCCGGGAATTATCAGAATCGCACCAAAGATGTATTCTTTCAGGTGTGCGGTAAGTGGTTCATATATTCCCATTTCAACCGCATAATCAGATGCACCAACTGCACCAATAATCAGGAACACACCAATGAACGCCATGATTCCAAATATCCAGTTAAGTATCTTTGAAAAGTTCATCTGTCAATTCCTTCCCTTCTTTTAATGCTGCAAGATTCTTTTCTTCAACCGTACCTTTCACCAGTAAGTAATAGTAAAAGCACGGTTTGGCTTGTCCTATGCGGTGAATACGCTTCTTTGACTGCTCCCACAAATCACATGACCCTTTGCCAAGTGGCAGTGTGTAATATATGATTTTGTTTGCTTTCTGATAGTTACCACCCATTGCACCCGCCTGATACTGAATGAATGTGATTGAATCATCTGCATTTTCGTATGCTGTCAGGTCTTTCTTCTGACCGTTTACAACGGAATAAGGTCTGTTCAGATCATTCAGCACCCGTTGCATTGTATCCAGTTCAGCGGTGAAGTTGTAAAACACAATCAGTCTATCTTCTGTTGATTCAACCAAGTCCCGCAAGCCTTGCAATTTTTCTTTGTGGTATTGCCCGCATAACTGCCGGGCATATAACATTTTTGTCAGGCTGTTATCACCGACCAGTTCAATACACGGGTTTTCATTCTCACTGTCTGAATCATCAAACTTGCAGTAATTCAGCGTATCAAACAACAGGTAACTGTTCTTGGTAAAATACTTGTACGCCTGTGTGGACTTAAAGAATATTTTCTGTTCAGTCTGTTCAGGAAGTTCAAGGACTTCACTTGTTTTCATAAAGATGCAGCCATAACTTGCAAGTTTCTTTTTCAGATGTTCCGTGTGCTTGTACCCGGTGATAACTTCACGCTTGAACCCGTCCCCGTTCTCAACCCATTCTGTCACAACATAACTGTTGTAAAAGGCTTTCTTTGTGATGTTCCACCCCAACAACTGCACCTGTGACCACAACCTTTCATATTTCCCGGCTGTTGGTGTTCCTGATAACAAAATCACGCTTTCAGGTTTCATTTTCAGAATGAATTTTGAACGCTTGGCGGTTTCATTTGTGATAAGGCTTGATTCATCAAGCATCAGGGTAAAACCCTGTAAGTTCAATAACCAATCCCGCCGGAACGCTGTTTCATAATTGATGACACCAACAATCTGAATATCCATTTTGTATAATTCCTTGGTGTCAACCAGTGTCCTGAAATTGATTGCTTCACTTTTCTTGGTCAGGTTCATCACCCGGTCACTTGGGTAATAATCTTTGAAGTGCTGCACCCAGTCATCTATCTTTGACTTCTGACAGATGACCAAGTTCACCGAATTATTCAGCAAATACATTTTTTCAGCACCTACAAAGGTTTTACCCAGTCCCATATCAAGATAATACGCACAACGGTTGAACTGTTCAGTCCTGTTCAATGCTTCTTCTTGGTGGGGCATGAAGTGCAGATCATTCATCTACCCTGATACCCGTACACTGGAAGAAGATTTCAGCATCAAAGTTTGGTATTGCCTTGATGATATTTTTCTGACGGTCTGACAGGCTGCCCCACCATAACTGACCACATTCAGATTCATCAAGCACTTTCAGGTAACCGCCTGTTGTTTCATGTGTCAGATGCTCTGCCTTTTCTTCATCCGTCATATCTTCTGAATAAATCCATTCAACAACATCCTTTGGTATCTGATTCAGTAACCACCTTGCATCAGATTCATACCAATCACGATAGGTCATATCTGACGGTTTATTAAACAACATGATTTTCTGTTCAACAGTATTGAAACAACCAGTATTGAAAGAAGATTTGTTCCAGTCCCCGGTGTTCCAGTCCCCGGTGTTCCTGTTCCCGGTGTTGCAGTCCCCGGTGTTCCTGTTCCCGGTGTTCCAGTCCCCGGTGTTCCAGTCCCCGGTGTTCCAGTCCCCGGTGTTGCTGTTCCCGGTGTTCCAGTCCCCGGTGTTCCTGTTCCCGGTGTTCCAGTCCCCGGTGTTGCAGTCCCCGGTGTTCCTGTTCCCGGTGTTCCAGTCCCCGGTGTTGCAGCGACCCGTGCAATTCTTTCCAAGGTTGACGATCCGCAAGACTTCATCCCACGGGATTTCACGCACGATTTCCAGTTTATCAGTGCAAGACTTGTCACCTTCTGTTCTTACCTCACCATAGGCAATGACTTCTGCAACCTTATTTTCACTATTGAAACTGTAATAATTGAAGCAGTCAGCAGCAGTCTGACAGAAGTGCATACCATGACCGCAAACATCAAGTTCCCCTTCTTCCTCAAATTTTCCGGGACAAGTGTACTGTTTAGTGTTGCCATTAGGTGAACAAGTCCAATCAGGTCTGAACACTTTGAACCCATGCACTACATTCTGAACTGTCTTATTCTCCATCCTTCTGTACCTCACCTTTCTGTTCTGTCAACGCTTTATATTCATCAAGTAATGCTTTCATTTCCGGGTCTTTCTCCGAAAACATTTCAAGCACTACCATACGCTGCAACTTATTGATTCTTACATCCATAGCAGTCTTTAATTCTGATACACGTTTTCTTGATGCGACACGGTTTTTATATGTACCCATATCAACCTTTGTGATGATCTCACGACCATTTGCAACCCTTGAAACAGTATCATCAATACTTGCAATCTTTGCGACTGCCAAACCGTGATGTCCCGTTTTAACTACCACCACATCACCAACTTCAAAGTTGTCATACATTGCGTACTTTGACATACACACCTGTTCTTTTTCATTGTCATTCAGGAAAGATACCTGTACGGTTTTATAATCTCCAAACATTTCTTCATCCTCACTTTCTTCAATTCCAAATAAAATGATCTGATCCTTTCTTAACCAGTAACAACCGTATTGACTGTTATGGTTTTTATGACCTTCAACCATTACGCCGAAAATACCTTTGTATTCCCTTGTGATTACACCACTTAACCCTTCAAGTCTGCTGCTTCTGTAAGAAATGATCTTTACTTTGTCACCTATCTGCATAAAATCACCACCTTATACGGCAATTCCTTCAATTTCTGCAAAACGCTTTGCATTGATGAAATATGACCAACGGTGTTCACTGGTATGAATCGCATACCCCCAAGGAAAAACGCCCTGTTGTAACCCAAGTGCTATTGTGTTGGTGTGCTTGTGCATCAACTTAGCAACTTCATGTACCGTCAAGGTTGGGATGCCATCTTCACACTTGGAAGGTTTGAAGGTCACCGGGGTTTCTTCCTGTTCAAAATAGTCAGGGGTAAGTCCAAGTGATACTGCAATATCACTTTGAACCTGTTCTGACGGTGTGGTCTTGTCATTCAGGTACATACTGATTGACCCCTTACTTTTCCCGGTCAATCCAACAACCTGTGCCTGATTGACACCTAACTGCTGCATAGCCTGTTTCAACTTTTCGCTGAATTTCATAATTTATCACCTATCCTTTCTTACAGTAGATATTTTATCTACTTTTTAGGCAAAAAAAATCTTAGTTGCATCATCATCTGTTAAATTTAACAGGTCTTTCAGTGCCTTGATTTCACTTGCCTTGAACTCTGTTTCATTGTTGACCTTCTTCATAAGTCCAAAGTAAGTCAACCCGCACTTTTCAGCCACAAACTGCAATTTATAGCCGGATGCATTGATTTTTTCCCTTAATAACTCTGTGTTCGTCATCTTACTTTTCACCTTCCTTTTCATCATCAGGAAACGCATTGTTATTGTACTGCTTCCTGATTGTTATTCTTACAACCCCTGATTCCAACTGTTCAAATGATGTTTCCTTGAACTTCTGCGGTTTGCCTTTTTTTAGGCTTTCTATGTACGCAAGGTATTCAAGTTTGGTTGGAAATTCAAGAATCTGCTCAATCCATGCTGCAACTATCTTCTTCACATAACCACCTTCTTTCTAACATGAACCACCGTCAGCACCATGAAATGCACCAACAGGATAATTCCAATCATTTGTGTATATGTCATCTGTGTTGAACTCACCAGTAAGTATTGAATGTATTGCTGCTTTATCCTTCCAACACACGCAAGACTGTGTATCACCGATAAATTCATCAAGATTCTTTTTGTTATCCAGTGTGAACCCAAGAACTTCTTCATCATGCCTTAATGCAGCATAATCATCAGGGAAAAGTTCTTTTACTCCGGCAAATAACCGGGGTGTTGAAAATATACACATCATACAACTGCATCTGTTCCAACCTATCCTGTAACATGGGTGTGGATTTATATGATGCCGTTTCAGCAGTTCCCACACATCCTTTTCAGAATAATCAATGCAGCACCGCCATTGATGAACGATTCTGTGTGCCTTGGCTTCTGCATTGGTGCGGTGTATTTCCATTTCATTGTACTTTGATCGTCCGGCAGATTCACCACGGCGTTCACCTGAAACAATCAAGATTTTCTTGTCACGTTTGGTTTCTTCAAGATTTGCTGTCACACTGTCCTGAACCGCTGCTTTTAAGTTACCACTACACCAACGCCCTGAATGTGTACCACCTTTTGCGGGAAATTTATGTCTTTTACCGCCCAGTTCTTCAAGTTCACCAAGGCGGTCAAGATTACTGACAACCGTATCTGCAACACATATTTTTAGATATGCAGAACACCAACGCCGTGACAGATCACCAGTTTTTGCGGGGAACTTCATTCTATAACCGTACTTTTTCAGAAGTTCTTCCATTTCCTCTGTTGCCTGTTCTTTCAGTTCTTTGCATTTCAGATAATTGCTTGAAAGTTTGCACTGCTTTACTTCACCAGTATCAGGGTCAATCCATTCAATGGGTTCTGATGCACCTATCCGATACAATTCACCAAAGAAACCATTCACCCTGTATGAAACCCTTAACTTGATACCCTCTGCATCCGCAAGTGCTTTTACATAGTTTTGGGTACATTTCCAGTCCATACGCCTTGAAGGATGCCCGCCGTCAATATCGTGATGCCAAAACTCTATTCTTTCTTTTGGTACACCAAGTTCAAGAAGTTTTAGGTAACAAGCAACTGAATCCTTACCGCCGGAAATCAAAACAACTATCAGATCATATTCTTCAAGTGGTAAAAGTTCCGGCAAATAGATTTTCTTGAAATGCTCTGAATCAGTTCTGCCATCAACCCTTGGTTTCAATTTTATGCCCTTGCCATATATCGGTGCATCAGGAACACCCAATTTGACGGGCGTTTCCTTGGTGCAGTCCGCATCTTTTATGAAATCAATCATTGCCTTTATCCTTCCCCAGTTCCTTCAAAAAGTTGTCTATTGTCAGCACACCTTAGTACAATCAGGGGTGTCTTTCCTTTATCAGATTTCACATTAAAATCTGAAAACCTGTTACACATCATTGAACTTTTTGAACGGTGCTGTTCAAACCGCCGGGGTTTCACATTAAAACCGCCAAAACCTGTTGACCAACATACAATAGACAATTTTTTGAAAGAACTGAAATCCTATTCCTTGGTTCTTTTCCCCGGAACTGCTGCAACAGTTCTTTTTGAAATAGTCAGGAAGTCGGGGAACTTCCTGACCTGTGAAACAAAGTGCTGTGTCATCTCGTGCGGTTGATTCTTCCACTTAACGGTTTCTTGTTTTAGGGGTAAAGTGCCGATTGGTTCAGCCTGTCCGCTTTCTTCAAATAGTGCGGTACACTGTGCTTTCTTGCCCTACCGTTCCTGTTTTCTTCAACTACTTTGACGGGTCATGTTTATTCTTCACACGCTCTATCTGCTATCCGGCAGCCTAACCACCATGTCACTTGCGTGTAGCCCTATCGCTTCACCCGTTCCTTCCTACTTGCTTTGTTTTTAGTAGATGTTTTATCTACTGACACAACAATACCATTCAGTAGATAAAATGTCAACACTTTTTTATAAAAAATTTGATAAAAGTTGATATTCAATCTATTTTATGGTATTCTTTAAGCATAACCAACCGGGAAGAAGGTGATTAAATGACAATAGGTGAAAGGATAAAAGCAAGGCGGGATGAATTAGGAATGTCACAAGAAGAACTTGCACATAAGATTGGATATAAAAGCAAAACTTCCATAAACAAAATCGAACTTGGTATTCAGGAATTACGGCAATCAAAAATAAAACAGATTGCTGATGCACTCCAAACAACTCCGGCTTATATCATGGGTTGGAAGGAAACAGAAGAAGATCAGCAGTTAAAAAAGTGTCGTGAACTATTCAAGAAATGTCACGGTTCAGATGCTTATGATGTGGTTTCCTTGTATCTCACCCTTGATGAATCCGACAAAAATGTTGTAAAGACTATGATTGAATCATTGCTTTCAGCAGAAAAATATTCTGTTAAAAAAGAATCATTGAACGCATAGGCAATATCATCATGGTTGATTTTTCAAAAAGGTAACTGTTGGTAACGGGTAACTGTTGCTTTTTTATACTGTATATTTTACTTTTTATATTCTTATTCATATAAGATATTTTATTATTAAGAAAAATACTACCAAACAGATACCAACCGTTACTATATTGAAAACACTGTATTTGCAACAGTTACTTGAACCGTTACCAACCGTTACGAACGGTTACCACAAAGAAGGGAAGGTCAGATTTATGAAAAAAGTCATTAAACTTGTCGTTTTAGTAATCGTTGTTATTTTCGTGATTATGGTTGTGAAGGATATTTCAAAGAATCCCATTCAGAAAAAAGAAACATCATCAGAAGAAATCCCGGTCATATTAGATGCAGATGCCTATTCAAGAATTTCATCTGAACAGTTGATTGAATTACTTGGTGAACCAAAGTCAACGGAAGATTGGAACAATGAAAATTCCAAAGGCACATTTCAAATGCAGCTTTATACTTATGACTTAGATGGAATGTATACAGAATTTATTCTGTATGAAGATGCTGTTGTCAAGATCAGATGCTTTGCAACTGAACCGTGGGAAATCAAGAAAGACTTTGACAATGTGTTCAAAATGTTCAACATTACGATAAAAGATAGTGCAAGGAAGGTTGTTGACACAGGTATTACTTATAAGTTTTCACCAGTATCAGACACCGTTGCAGAATTTGAAGTTTATAATTTTGATTCAGAAAAGCACACATTTGATTCAGTCTATATCACATACAATTTGAATTATTTTGATGACCCTAATTAACTGAACAAAAAATGAACCCCAACCGTTGCAGCGGTCAGGGTTCTAATAACTCTATACCAAGGAATAGGATGATATAGGCTATGCAACCCTAATTATATCATCCATTCCTTGAAATTTCAATCAGGAAGGAATGATATACATGGGAAGAAGAAACCCAAACGGTTACGGATGCGTAACCAAACTAAAAGGTCATAGGTCACGCCCTTGGGTTGCCAAGGTGACAATCTATGATGAAGAAGGACACGCCAAACAGTCACCAATAGGTTATGCTGAATCAGAAGAAAAGGCGAACATTCTATTGGCTGAATATAACAACAACCCTTGGGATATTGACCGGGAAAAGGTGACCTTGGTTATACTTTATCAGCGTTGGTCTGAAATCAAGTTACCAAGGTTAGGAAAATCAAATCAGCAGTCCTTGCGGGCAGCGTTCAAGCACTGTTCCAAATACTACGGTGTGAAGTACAGGTCAATGAAATCCTATCAGATGCAAGACTGCATTGACAACTGCGGGTGTGCATACTCTACACAATGGGCGATCAAGAACTTGTTCGGACACCTTGACAGGTTTGCATTTGAAATTGACCTGATAGATAAAATGTATTCACAAATAACCACTGCCCCACCAATACCTGAAACAACCCGTGAACCATTCACCCAAGAACAGATTGATGCACTATGGAAAATAAAAGATGAACCTTGGGTGAATACCGTGCTGATCTATATTTACACCGGGTTCAGACTTCAAGAATTGCTTGGAATGAAAACGGAACAGGTAAACTTCAAGGAATGGTACTTTGAAGGTGGTATCAAGACTGCTGCCGGAAAGTGCCGTATTGTTCCGATACATGAACGAATCAGACCATTTGTGAAAGCACTGGTTGATGAAGGAAACAAGTACCTGTTCACTTATCAGGGTAAAAAGTTCAGTCAGGCAAATTACTATAAGTGTTGGGGTGAAGTCATGGAAAAGATAGGTGCAGACAAGACCCCACATGAAGCACGGCACACCTTTGAAACCAACCTTGACAATGCCAAAGGCAACAGGAAATGTATTGATATGCTGATGGGGCATAAGTCAAAGGATGTAGGAAACCGGGTGTATAATCACAAGACTATTGAACAGTTACGGGACACCATTGCCCTGTTAAAATAATATTTTTTGCACTGAACCAGTAACAAATTAGAAACAAAAAAGGCGGTAAACCCTGTATTTTCAAGGATTTACCGCCTTAGTTTCTGTATTATATCATATTTTCATCTTGCGTCATTAACAAATTGCATCTACAACAGTTGTACATATCAAAAAGTTGTTACACCTTAAATGTCTGTCCATCTTCTATCAATTATAACAGCTTACAAATATACTTCTGTCCGGCAGTTCAAGGGGTAATCTCTGCCTGTCTGTTATGATTCACATCTGTAAAAACCAATGATTCTATCCTTCCTTCCGGATCAATCACATAATCTCTCATATAAGTACCTTCTTCTTTGGCCATATATGCTGTCACAATCTGCAATGGACTCATCGGATATCCATCCATAACTATGTCCACTCCTTTTTCTTCATAACCTCTTAGTTCCGCATATAATTCCTTATATCCATCTTCCGTTCTCATATCGTATGTACTCCTTCTCTCCTGGGATCCTGATAAAACGTTGTCCGCCATCTTCGACCATAAAAGGTATCTGTGACATACTGTAGAACAAGTGACGGACAAGAAGACAACCCTGATCTTCGGAGGGTCTCCTTCTCATAATTATTGTGAATTTTCCCTTGATTTCAGGGAATTGAATTTTTTTGAAAATCAGAAATGCTTTCAGTGCCTCCTTTCTTAACATTCCGTTTTATCAAATGGTGTGTCTTCTGTAAGTGCCATTATATGAGCAGCCTTTCGGAATTTCAATGTGTTTATTGTTGATAAGTGGGTGGGATTTGTTGATAACCTAAAATAGTTATAAACAATTTTCGTTTTCCTTTACATCTTTTCTTTTTTTGTTTATACTAAACGATGAAAAGATATATCTAGTTATGAACATAATGAACAGTTCTTAATCCACAGATTATCTTAATATCATAAGACATAAGGATGTGATCATATGAAAATTGAAAAAATCAATGACAATCAGATTCGTTGTACTTTGACACATGCCGATCTTGCAGCCCGCAATCTCAAGATCAGCGAACTGGCTTATGGTACCGAGAAAGCAAAATCACTATTTCGAGATATGATGCAGCAGGCATCTTTCGACTTTGGATTCGAGACAGATGACCTTCCTCTGATGATAGAAGCAATTCCTTCTTCTTCAGACTCTATCACCTTGATCATAACAAAGGTGGAGGATCCGGAAGAACTTGATACACGTTTTTCCAAGTTTACACCTGCCGGAGATTCTGATACACTGAACAGCAATGTTCTTGAAAAGCTTCAAGGCGCAGATGAATTCTTTGATCTGCTTAACAAAGTGAAGGAAGTGGCTTCCGAAGCAAAAGATCCGGAACCTAAAGAAACAGTACCGGTATTTCCTGTCCGCCTGTTCTCCTTCGACACGTTAGATTCTGTAATTGAGGCTTCCCGCCTGCTTGCTCCGTTCTATACAGGTGCAAATACACTATATAAGGACGATGAGAATAATAATACCTTTATCCTTGCGCTGGCACCTGCTGATGGTGCAGATCAGGAATTTAATAAAGTATGTAATATGCTTTCGGAGTACAGTTCCCCTGAGAAGGGAGATTCTTCTGTTCTTGCATTTCTGGAGGAGCATTGCAAAATCATTGTTTCCGCAGACGCAATTCAGAAGTTATCCACAATTTAAACAACGAATAAAAAAGACGGTCTGGAATTATGGGAATAACTTTTCCCACACTTCAGACCGTCTTTTTCACTTGTTATCCACAAAAACTTTTAACGATACGAACAAAGAATGTGCCTTGCACATTCTTGCGCCTGCGGCGGTCGCTTGCGACATCTACATTGTACGCCGCAGTGCGCATCCTTAGCGGAGCGTTTTTTATATATTAGGAAAGCACTTTCCTAATATATAAAAAAGCTGCCATACTCTCTTTTTTGAGAGCACAACAGCTTCTTGTATATCTTTTCTCTTTATTATTTACCAGCGGCTGCCATTGCTGCATTGATCTTCTCTACAAGCAGATCTGCATCAATTCCATGAACCATAGCTGCTTCCTCAAGAGACTCCATCTGAGATGACGGGCATCCAAGACAATGCATACCAATCTCCATCAAAATCGGAGCTGACTCTGGAAATGTTACCAGAAGTTCGCCAATTGTTGTGCTTTTAGAAATTGCCATCACTGTTTCCTCCTTACATATTTCTATTTTCAATTAATTTCTGTCACCCTTGAACAGTAATTTTTATTATAATCCCTGATCTATGATTTAGCAACCTTATTTTCATTATCATTCTATAAAATTTTCTGAATTTTTCACGCAACTTTTTCCGTTTATCACACTACTCAAAAGTCAATCAGTTTTCTTTTTTTTTTCGACAAATCGTCATTTTCATAACAATAACCAAAACGAATGTTCTTTTTATTTCCAAAAGTTATCCACACTATTCACATCTTTCTTTGTTGATAATGTGGATAACTTTCAGGGAATCTTTTATTTTTCCTCATTTTTTCGATTTTTCAATGTTGATAAGTTGAAAACTGCTTTTTTTTATTTTTTTGCTATTTTGAATATTCTTGTCATATTTTGTGCATTTTGACTATCCGTATATTTTTCTTGGAAAATATCGATTTTAGAATTTACAGTCAAATCTTTCATTTCCCACACATATTCTGGACAATGCATTGTTTTCTTTCTATTATTCTTTAATAAATCCGTCTGACAGCCACGATATTTGTATACGTTGCACTGCTGATACCAATTCCCTGAGCTTCATTCATTGCATTTACGATCTGATCATTTCCTATATATAAACCAACATGTCCTTCATATAAGATAAGATCCCCCGGCTGTGCGTCTTCATAACTCACTTCATATCCTGCACTTCGCTGTTCATAAGAAGTTCGTGGAAGACTTATACCAAAATGTGCATACACGGACTGGACAAATCCAGAACAATCTGCTCCATCTGTTAAACTTGTACCGCCCCACACATATGGATTCCCAATAAACTGACAGGCATAATCAATAACTTCCTGCCCTGACGCAACTGACTGAGCCGCCGCTTCTGCAGCCTGGGCTTCTGCTTCTGCCTCCGCAGCCGCAGCTTCTTCTGCTTCCATTCGTTTTTGTTCTTCCTCTTTTGTCTCCCCGTAAGAATAAGAACTTTCCTCTATAACATAATCACCGCACACCCAGCCATTAACTTCACCGACCTGTATCGGATACCAGCCATCTACAGGATCTGCTGTCACAAGATATTCTTCTCCCTGACCGATCTGGGTTAATACGGTAGTATCTGTCCCATGTCCTTCTCTGACATTCAGACAATCTGCTGTGACTGTAACATTCTCATTTGTATACTCATCTGACCTCGAACGGGCTTCTTCTCCTGTGAACAATGTTTCGGTCGGAACATACCCCTCTGCATTTCCCGACCGAATCTTTGTCCATCCATCCAAATATTCCAACACAACTGCCGCTGAATCAGAATATAATTTTCCAACCCATTCACTGTTTTCATCTGCTTCGCTTCTAATATAGGTATAATCCCCCGTATTAGAAAACGCTATATTCAAATACTCTCCCTCTTCTGTCGGCACCAGATACAGATTGATATTGTTCTTTATTTCTGTCTGATATGATGCTTCCAAAATGTTTTCAATTCCTGTAACCGGAACCAGACTCTTCTCACTGTCACCACTTTCTGCCGCCTGTGTTCTGACTACACTCCCCGGAATTATGATCATCCCTGCCATCATTGACATGATAAGCTTATGTTTCATCCGCATGTTACTCATATAAAACCTCCTTTATTTTCAGCCTTATCTTTTGTGGGAAGTTTTAATTGTTACATAATTGTTAAATTTTGTTACGCCGTAATTTTATCAATCAACCATAGATATGTCAACTGTTTTAATAGTTTTTTCATAATTATCGCCCTCCACTATTTGTAATTATTCCCCTTTTTTATTAATCTTAACGCCCTTTTTGTTAATTATTCTGTAACATTTTGTCAGAATAAATAGAAAAAACTTATTTTTTCCTATTGACAATTTTAAAAATATAAGTTATATTCTAATTACAGTAATCGTTACTGTTATTGATTCGATTTCAGAAAGAGGTGAATCTATGGCTGCAATTAAATATAGCCGACAGCGAGAAGCCATCAAGCATTATCTCGCTTCAACAAAAGAGCATCCCACTGCCGACACTGTTTATCTGCATGTTAAAGAGGATTTTCCTAATATCAGTCTTGGTACTGTTTACCGGAATTTGAATCTGCTGACAGATATCGGCGAAGCGATCAAGATCCCAACACCTGACGGCGGAGATCGATTTGACGGAAATGTTATTCCGCACAATCATTTTCTCTGTACAAGCTGTGGACGGTTACTGGATCTGGAACTGGATATGAAGAGTATTGAAGAAGTGAACCGGCTGGCCGGGGAGAATTTTGATGGAATCATTACTTCAAGTTCCACTTTGTTTTATGGGGAATGCAGTGACTGCATTAAGAAGTCTTAAGTTATAAAAAAATCAATAAGAAAAAGGAGATTATCATTATGAAAAAATTTGTATGTACAGTATGTGGTTATGTTCACGAAGGAGATGCTGCACCGGCTGAATGTCCAGTCTGTCACGCACCAGCTTCTAAGTTCAAAGAGCAGGAAGGAGACAAAGTATGGGCTGCTGAGCACGTTGTAGGTGTTGCACAGGGTGTCAGCGAAGATATTCTTGCAGATCTTCGTGCAAACTTCGCAGGAGAGTGCTCTGAAGTAGGAATGTACCTTGCAATGGCAAGAGTTGCTCACAGAGAAGGATATCCGGAAATCGGACTTTACTGGGAAAAAGCTGCTTACGAAGAAGCAGAGCATGCTGCAAAATTCGCTGAACTTCTTGGTGAAGTTGTAACAGACAGCACAAAGAAAAACCTTGAGATGAGAGTTGATGCTGAGCACGGTGCTACAGAAGGTAAATTCGATCTTGCAAAGAGAGCGAAAGCTGCTAACCTGGATGCAATCCACGACACAGTACACGAGATGGCTCGCGATGAAGCAAGACACGGAAAAGCATTCGAAGGACTGCTTAAGAGATACTTCGGCTAAACAAACCTTATCAGCAGAAGCGATTGCTTCTGTTGTGATAAAACTGCCCATCGGAAATGTAATATTTCCTGGGCAGTTTTTTTAATCTTCCTTCTCTTTTCTTTCATCTGATAATTTAACTTTTTTGCCGGCAATGAGTTTCTGTTTCTCTTTTCTCCCTAACTGCTTAATCGCATATTCCCGCTTCATTGCCTGTTCTTTTGTCTCAAATTCCTCATAATAAGCCAATTCAACAGGCCTGCGTGCCTTCGTATATTTCGCGCCTTTCCCGGAATTGTGCGCCTCCACGCGTTTTTCCAGATCATTTGTCCAGCCCGTGTATAACGTTCCGTCACTACATTTTAGCATATATGTATAATTCAAAAACTCACCTCTGCTATCTCCCGCATTACTCTTTCGATGCATGTTATTTACTATATCATGAATCCCTTATCCAAGACCAATACTATAATGTAAGTGGCAAAATTTACTTTTGACACTCACATCATAGTATATTATCAAGAAAACTTTTCCTGTATCCGATGTTACTGTTCACACGATGTGCGACCAGCAACGCATCTCGCCATTTTAAATCGCCTTTGGCGATGGGGCGAGATGCATTCAAGTCAAAACACGCATCCTCCGTGTCAATCAGCGGAGTGATTGACACGGGAGTGAACAGTAACTATCCAATACAATATAGTATTGATCCTGCACCCGTAATCAAACTTTTGATTCCTTCATTTTATCCAAACAAATACAACTTTACTCCATAAAATTCATTGGGTCAACCGGCGCCCCGTCTTTCATAATTTCAAAATATAAATTTGGTCCTTCGACACTATAATATTTCGTCGGTGAATTCAGTGTTCCCACTTCCTCTCCGGCTGCAATATAATCTCCAACTGCTGCCGCCACTTCATCCAGCTGGCCATAAACCGCAGTATACCCATTTCCCATATCAAGTGTCACGGTAGTTCCTGTCTGGGCAGTCTGTTCAATACTCTCTACAACTCCTGCTGCCGCTGCGTGGATTACTTCTCCCTGCGTTCCACCAATAATCAGTGCAGGATTATATTTATACTGCTCCAATGTTGGAAAATATACTGTATGATCCATACTAAAACTCAAAAGTGTTGCTCCGCTTGCCGGCCAGGCAAGTGTGCTTTCCTGAGTAAACCACACATTCTGTGTATTTGAAGATGCCGTGCTTTGAATTTCCTCTGTGGATGTATTTCCATTCTCCATACTGTTTTCATTCTCTTGCTGAACATCCTTTTGGGATTCCTGGTTTTCTGCATTTTCATCTTCTGAATCTGTGTCTGTAGGAAGAATATCATCTGTATTCGCCAATGTACTATCATCTTCTGTAAGCTGTTCTGCTGTTGTTTGCGCATCTTTGATCTGCTGCTCCATATCTTTTTTGTAATGATTGTATGTGTAGCTCCCAACCATTGTAATTACCGCAACAAAACAAAGTACTGCGCCAACTGCAGCTCCCTTTCCTTTCAAAAAGGCCGGTCTTTCATTTTTATTCATAATCATCACCTCTGGCTATAGCATTGCCTGAAATGATCGATCTTATTCATCTATGTGGTGTAGTTCTGTTCCTTCATAAAAATATTGCAGGATCTCTTCATAATTTTTCCCATCCTTTGCCATTTCCTGTGCAGTCCACTGACTCATTCCGAATCCGTGCCCTTTTCCAACAGTTGCAATCTTCAACCCGTGTGGACTTTCATAAAAAGAAAATGAACTCGAAGGAAGTTTCAGTGCATCACGGAACTGATCTCCTGTACATATCGTCTCTCCAATCCTCATTTTTCGGACATAACCGGAAGAATCCCATTCCTGAATTTCAAAATCTTCATATCCATAACCATTTTCCGCTTTTTTCTGTTCCTCTGCCACAAGGAATTCTCTACATCTCTTTTGTATCTCTTTATATTCTATCAAATGTACCTGAATTTCATCTTCTGCCGCCTTGTCAAGCGGACATTCTTTTGCTGTGATGTACGGATAATCTGCATTCCCAAGTACCTCCTGCACGTCTCTGGTCTTTCCATTACTGGATTGATGAAACGGTGCCCATGCAAAGGTCTCATGATACCACAATACAATTCCTTTTGTTTCCTGTGCTGCCTGTTGACATTTTTTCAAATTCTCTTCGTATTTTGGCCCCCACTTTTTCTTCATCTGAGTCTGCGTCAGACATTTATCCAAAATAGTTTGCTTTTCTTTCTCTGTTCTGTACAACTCTGTACGTAGAACAACCGCCTGTGCCTTCAATGCTTCTATTTCATATCCTCCATCTGTTTCTCCTGCGAGTATTCCTGCGAGATACACAGATGCATTATCGCTGTCAGCTCCCTGCACCGCATTCTTTCCGTTTATAAAAACAGAAATGATGTAAGGAAGTAAAAACAGTATGATAAGAAATGCAAAAAATAACTTTATTTTATTTCTAATTGTATCACGCATAAAAACAGCCCTCCATACTCTATTGTATGGAAGGCTGTCCTATTTTAGAACTTATCTGGTTTCATTCTCCGTGTAATTGCTTATTCGAAAAGGTCCTGTCCTGATGGAACTTCAACCTTCTCCAGATGCCAGATATCACGAACATACTCTTCGATTGTTCTGTCAGATGTGAACTTACCGCTGCATGCTGTGTTCATCATTGCCATCTTAGACCATCTCTGCTGATCTCTATAAGCTTCTTCTACTCTCTTCTGTGCATCTGCATAAGAACGGAAGTCTTTCAGAATGAAGTAAGTATCTGCTTTGTCTGTACACTGTGTATTCAGCAGTGAGTTATACAGATTGATATACATGTTGTGATCGCCGTTAGAATATGTTCCATCCATCAGCTGATCTACGACACGTTTGATCTCCCAATCATTAAAGTAAACATCTGTTGGGTTGTAACCGCCATTGTTCTCGTAATTGATTACTTCCTGTGAACTCAGACCGAAGATAAATGCATTCTCTTCTCCGACTTCATGAACGATCTCTACATTTGCTCCGTCCATTGTTCCGAGTGTCGGTGCACCGTTCAACATGAACTTCATGTTACCTGTACCGGATGCCTCTTTGGAAGCTGTTGAAATCTGTTCGCTGACATCTGCCGCTGCGAAAAGAATCTCTGCATTGGATACTCTGTAGTCTTCGATAAATACAACTTTCAGCTTTCCGTTGATGCTTCTGTCGTTATTTACAACATCTGCTACGGAGTTGATCAGTTTGATTGTCTCTTTCGCACGAAGGTATCCTGCTGCTGCCTTTGCTCCGAAGATAAATGTTCTTGGGTAGAAGGACATCTCCGGATGCTCTTTGATCTGATTGTACAGATACATGATATGCAGGATATTTAACAGCTGACGTTTGTACTCATGCAGACGTTTTACCTGAATGTCAAAGATAGAGCGAGGATCTACATCGATTCCGTTATGCTCTTTGATATATTTCGCAAGGCGAACTTTATTCTGGTATTTAATTTCCATAAATTCACGTCTTGCGTCTTCGTCTTCAACAAGTGGTTTCAGCTTTGCAATCTGAGACAGATCTGTGATCCATCCATCACCGATCTTATCTGTGATCCAATCCGCAAGAAGTGGGTTTCCATGTGCGAGGAAACGTCTCTGTGTGATTCCGTTTGTCTTATTGTTGAATTTCTCAGGCATCATCTGATAGAAATCCTTCAGTTCCTGTTTCTCAAGGATCTCTGTATGAAGCTGTGCAACACCATTTACAGAGAATCCTGCAACGATTGCCATGTTAGCCATACGAACCTGTCCGTTCATAAGGATTGCCATTTTGCGGACTTTCTCTTCATTTCCCGGATACATTTCGCGAACCTTAATCAGGAAACGACGATCGATCTCCTGTACAATCTGGTAAATACGTGGAAGCAGTTTAGAGAACAGGTCGATTGGCCATTTCTCAAGTGCCTCTGCCATGATTGTATGGTTTGTATAAGCACAAGTCTTACTTGTAACTTCCCATGCATCCTCCCAGCTTAATCCTTCTACGTCGATGAGGAGACGCATTAATTCTGGAACTGCAACTGTCGGGTGAGTATCGTTCATCTGGATAACAACCTTCTCATGCAGTTTTCTGATATCACCATGTTTTTTCTTATACTTCTCGATCAGAGCCTGAAGACTTGCAGAAATAAAGAAATACTGCTGTTTCAGACGAAGCTCTTTTCCTGAGTAATGGTTATCGTTCGGATAGAGAACATCAACGATCAGTTTTGCAAGGTTTTCCTGCTCTACTGCTTTGTGATAATTTCCTCTGTCAAATTCATCAAGTTTAAAGTCTGTGATCGGTTTTGCATCCCATACACGCAGTGTATTTACTACGTGATTGCCATATCCAACGATTGGCATATCATACGGAACTGCCATGACAGACTCATAGTTTTCCTGGATAAATTTATCTTTTCCTGTAACAGGATCTTTCTCGAAACGGATATTTCCGCCAAAACGTACTTCTTTTGCGTACTCTTCACGGCGAATCTCAAACGGATTTCCTTCTTTCAGCCAGTTGTCCGGAACCTCTACCTGATATCCATCTTTGATTTTCTGTTTGAACATTCCGTAACGATAACGGATTCCACATCCATATGCCGGGTAATTCAGTGTAGCGAGAGAATCAAGGAAACATGCTGCAAGACGTCCAAGACCTCCATTACCAAGAGCCGCATCCGGCTCCTGGTCTTCAATCACGTTCAGATCAATATTCATCTCTTCCAGTGCTTCTTTTACTTCTTTATATGCTGTCATATTGATGAGGTTGTTGCCAAGTGCACGTCCCATAAGGAACTCCATTGACATATAGTATACTGTCTTAGCGTCTGTCTCATCATATCTTTTTTGTGTCTCAATCCAATCATCGATAATCACATCTTTGACTGCATAGGATACTGCCTGGAATAACTGCTGCGGCGTAGCCTCATCGATTGTCTTTCTGTAAAGTGTCTTAACGTTATCCTTTACTGCCGCTTTAAACGCTTTTTTCTCGAATCTTTTACTGAACATGTTTATTACTCTCCTTTTTTCTCAACACCCATTGTAACTGCTTCGCCGTTGATCTTCCATTCTTTCACGTAACCATCCGGCTGTGCTTTTACAACTTCATCAGCAAGTACCTCACCTGCGATCAGTGTGTTGTTCTTTTCGAAGACAGCTTCTGCCTTTTCACTACCCTCGTATGTAACTTTGATTCTGTCCATAACTTCGAAATCAGCTTCTTTTCTCATTGTCTGGATCTTGCTGATGATCTCACGTACAAATCCCTCTTCCAGCAGCTCTGGTGACAGGTTTGTATCGAGAACAACTGTGATTCCGTTGTCATTTACAGATTCATATCCTTCAATCTGTGCTGTATCAATCAGAAGATCTTCCTTGAAGAGTTCAATCTCCTGTCCGTTTACATCCAGTTTGAGTGCACCTGTAGCGTTGAGCTCATCCATTGCTGCATTTCCATCGATGTCGTTAAGCGCCGCTTTGATACCACCTAACATCTTACCATATTTCGGTCCGACTGTCTTTAATTGTGGTTTAAAACTATAAGAAGTAAAGTCTCTTACATCATCTGTGAATTTAACATTTTTAACATTCAGCTCGTCTGCAACGATCTCCTGATAGAATTCCGGAAGATCAAAATCTGCTTTCACAAACATCTTTCCGATTGGCTGACGGTTCTTGATGTTGGATGCATTACGGCATGCACGTCCCATAACAACAAGGTCAAGAACATGTTCCATGTTATTTTCAAGTTCTTTATCAATCTGTTCTTCATGAACTTCCGGGAAGTCACAAAGGTGAATACTTTCCGGAGCATCCTTATCAATGCTGCGAACCAGGTTCTGATAAATCTCTTCTGTCATGAACGGGATCATCGGAGCTGCTGCCTTAGATACTGTAACAAGAGCTGTGTACAGAGTCATGTAAGCATTGATCTTATCCTGCTCCATTCCCTTTGCCCAGAAACGTTCACGGCTTCTTCTTACATACCAGTTACTCAGATCATCTACGAAATCCTGAAGCACACGTGCTGCCTCTGGGATTCTGTAATTGCCAAGATTATAATCTACATCTTTTACCATTGTGTTCATCTTGGAGAGGATCCACTTATCCATAACCAGAAGTTTATCGTATTCCAAAGTATATTTTGTTGCATCAAAATTATCAATGTTCGCATAAAGCACGAAGAATGCATAAGTATTCCAAAGTGTTCCCATGAACTTACGCTGTCCTTCCTGAACAGCCTTTCCGTGGAAACGGTTCGGCAGCCACGGAGCACTGTTGATGTAGAAATACCAGCGGATCGCATCTGCTCCGTATTTCTCAAGTGCATCAAACGGATCGACCGCATTTCCTTTAGACTTACTCATCTTCTGTCCGTTCTCATCCTGAACATGTCCAAGAACGATAACGTTCTTATATGGAGCCTTGTTGAACAGCAGTGTTGAGATTGCAAGCAGAGAATAGAACCATCCTCTTGTCTGGTCTACCGCCTCGGAAATGAAGTCTGCCGGGAACTGTCTCTCAAATAAGTCTTTATTTTCAAATGGATAATGATGCTGTGC
>OHAI01000385.1_pt1 | contig 35066 bp, 30 predicted proteins | sample 1577091 | NCBI WGS metagenome assembly OHAI01 (sample SAMEA3541548, study PRJEB24748) | human gut metagenome | biome: human gut; feature: human-associated habitat; material: faeces | place: China | collected 2012
GACTGCCGAGCAGAATGGTTATTCCATGCAGGTGTTGAAAGCGGTGGAAGATGTGTTTTTTATACGATATTATTTAGGAAGCAATAATAACATTGAGGTATAGATTATGAAAAAAGCAGCATTACACAATCTTGGATGTAAGGTAAACTCTTACGAGACAGAAGCTATGCAGCAGATGCTTGAGGATGCAGGTTACGAGATTGTCCCTTTTTCAGAAAAAGCAGATGTGTATATTATCAATACCTGTTCTGTAACGAATATCGCTGATCGGAAATCCCGTCAGATGCTGCATCGCGCAAAGCATTTGAATCCGGATAGCATCGTCATCGGAACCGGCTGTTATGTACAGACTGCCTATGAAAAATTAAAAGAAGATGTGGCAGTGGATATCCTGATCGGGAATAACCGGAAGCAGGATCTGCTGCGTATTATTCAGGAATATGAGACTGAACATCGGGTTACAGATACCTGTATCGATATCAATCAGGGCGTGCAGGAATATGAAAATCTGAATGTCAGCCGTGCCGCAGAACATACAAGGGCATTCCTGAAAGTACAGGATGGCTGTAACCAGTTCTGCAGCTATTGCATCATTCCGTATGCCAGAGGCCGTGTCCGCAGCAAGCAGATTGCAGATGTCCGCAAAGAGGCAGAAGCGCTGGCGGCTGGCGGATATCAGGAAATCGTGCTTACAGGTATCCATCTGAGTTCTTTTGGTGTGGATCATGGTGAGACACTTCTGGAACTGATTGAAGAGCTTCACAAAATTACAGGCATTCAACGGATACGTCTTGGCTCTTTGGAACCTGGCATCGTGACAGATGCATTTGCAGAAGCACTTAGCCGATTGCCGAAGGTATGCCCGCATTTCCATCTGTCTTTACAGAGCGGATGTGACACTGTACTGAAGCGGATGAACCGAAAATATGATTCGGCAGAATATGAAGAGAAATGCAAAATCCTCAGAAAATATTTTGAACATCCGGCGATTACAACGGATATTATTGTAGGATTTCCGGGAGAGACCGAAGAGGAATTTGCAAAGACCTGTGAATTTGTGGAACAGATTCGTTTTTATGAGATTCACGTGTTTAAATACTCCAAACGTGAAGGAACCGTTGCAGCATCTATGAAAGATCAGGTGGATGAGTCGATAAAAAATGACAGAAGCACCCATCTGCTTACATTGGCAGAAAATCTGAAACAGGAATATATGCAGTGGTACGAAGAGAAAAAGGTGCCGGTTCTGTTTGAACGTAAAGTAGAGCGGGATGGAGCGCTTTATTACGAGGGATTTACACCGGAGTATGTGAAGGTATATAAACCGGCGGATGATGCCTGTCTGGAAAATCAGATAATGGAGGTTGAATTTTCAGAGGTTTTATATTAAACTTATGTGATAGAGATAGTTTGAACGGATCATGAATGGTGGAATACAGTATGTAAAGCCCTTTCCAATCATGAAGTCACGCGCATATGCTGTCATGGCTGAGTGAAGACGTGCGATATCTCCCATCAGATAATAGAAACCGTTTCCTGCAACCTTTCCTGCTGCATCGAGATCTATTCCGTCAAATCTCTCCATGATATCTGTATGATAAGGAATCTCGAAATCAGGAACAACAGGCTCACCAAACTTCTCGTTCTCCACGTTGAAGGTATCATCCTTTCCGATTGGAACTGATGGATCGATGATGTTTGGAATCTTCATCATATCCTCAAGCACCTTGTCCTGATACTCCTTCTCGAGCGGCTCAAGCTCTGTAAGGCGCTTTGAAATCTGTGCTACCTCAGCCTTTACAGCCTCAGCCTCTTCCTTCTTGCCCTGTGCCATAAGAGCACCAATCTGCTTAGAGACCTGATTCTTCTTTGCACGAAGATCATCAGCCTCCTGCTGTGCTTCTCTGGCTTTCTTGTCATACTCGATTACTTCATCGACGAGCGGAAGCTTGTGGTCCTGGAATTTCTTTTTAATATTTTCTTTTACGAGATCCGGATTCTCTCTTAAAAACTTTAAGTCTATCATAATTCCTCCAAAGTATTATGTTTTTATAACTTATAACATTTTACTCTGAAAACCCTTAAAATGCAAGAGGATACTTGTCAGTAAGTGTCTTGATGATAGCCTTTGCAGGCTCAACTGCGCTCTCGCCCTCTTTGATGATCATGGCAATTGCCTCTGCAACCTTGTCGAAATCATCCTCCTTTAAGCCTCTTGATGTAGCAGCAGGTGTTCCGAGGCGGATACCGCTTGTAACAAATGGCTTCTGTGGGTCGTTAGGAATAGTATTCTTGTTGGCTGTGATATGAGCCGCATCGAGAAGCTTCTCGATAGATTTTCCTGTGAGACCAAACGGAGTTAAGTCTACGAGCATGAGGTGGTTGTCTGTGCCGTCTGATACAATCTTGATGCCACGGCTCTGAAGACCCTTGCAAAGTGCCTGTGCATTCTTTACAATCTGCTTCTGATACTCCTTGAACTCAGGCTGTAATGCCTCCTTGAAGCAGACTGCCTTTGCAGCGATAACGTGCATGAGAGGTCCACCCTGGATTCCCGGGAAAATAGCCTTGTTGAAATTGTACTTATCCTGCATCTCCTGGCTGCAGAGAATCATTCCACCACGAGGTCCGCGGAGAGTCTTGTGTGTAGTGGTTGTGGTGACATGTGCATACGGGATTGGGCTTGGATGAAGTCCTGCCGCTACAAGTCCTGCGATATGAGCCATATCAACCATGAGCACTGCGTCTACCTTGTCTGCAATCTCTCTGAAACGCTTGAAATCTATAGTTCTCGCATATGCAGATGCACCTGCGATAATCATCTTTGGCTTGCACTCAAGGGCAATCTCCTCTACCTTGTCGTAATCGATGAAGCCCTCGTCATTTACTCCGTAAGGCACTACATGGAAATATGAGCCTGAGAAGTTGACAGGTGAACCATGTGTGAGGTGTCCGCCGTGGTCAAGATTCATTCCCATGATGGTATCGCCCGGCTTTAAGATGGCAAACTGTACTGCCATGTTGGCCTGTGCACCTGAGTGTGGCTGTACATTTACATACTCTGCGCCGAAAAGCTCCTTGGCTCTTTCTCTTGCAAGCTCCTCTACCTCGTCCACGCACTCGCAGCCGCCATAATATCTTCTTCCCGGATATCCCTCAGCGTACTTATTGGTGAGGATGCTTCCCATAGCTGACATAACAGCAGGGCTTACCCAGTTCTCAGAGGCAATAAGCTCGATGTGACTGTTCTGGCGCTCAAACTCATCTGTGATGGCGCTCGCAATCTCCTGATCTTCTTTCTTGATGTCGTCAAGTGTATACATATATGTGTCTCCTTTTCTTTATTGCAAGATGCTTGCATTATTTATCGCAATTATATGCTTCGCTGCGATTTATTACATTGATGCGCTACCGCATAAAAATAATCCTTGCTACAATTCTACTATTTAAAGCAGAAAGTAGCAAGGATTATTTGATATATCCTTCATATTTAATTCTAATAAGTAACTATACCCAAATCAAATAACTAAAATCACATATATGAATACATTTAAAAAATACGGTCATCCTATAAAAAAGGAGGTCTGAAAAACATGACTACTGACCAAAAAGAAAAACGAAATGATGAATATAACAAATATGTAAAGCGAGTCACACCTACTCACTGCCTTTCTGCAAACATGCTTAAGGCATTTATACTCGGTGGCATCATATGCACTATCGGACAGCTCATAGTAAATACCTGCACACAATACTTTGGTTTAAGAGGTGATGAAGCCTCTGCCTGGTGCAGCATGATTTTGATTCTTATAAGCTGCGTACTGACATCGCTAAACCTGTATGCACCGCTTGCAAACTGGGGAGGAGCAGGAGCTCTTGTTCCTATAACCGGCTTTGCAAACGGAGTATGCTCATCCGCATGTGAATTTCAGGTGGAGGGGCAGGTATTTGGCATAGGCTGTCAGATATTCAGGATTGCCGGTCCCGTGATACTGTACGGCATATTTTCAAGCTGGGTGCTTGGTGTGATATATCTTGTTGTAACGGGCTTGTGATTGATTAGAGATGTAATCGGCACAGTCAGGATAATTCCCATTGTGCCTGATATGCCTCGCATTATCTCAATCGCCAATTTCTTTTTCAAAGCCCTCTTTATAACCTCTCAGGAATCCCTCTGCATACGCATCGTTTCTTTCAAGCTCCAGCTGCCTGTCAAATTCATAATTTAGTAATGCCATGTTTATTTCGATACCAAAGATTCTACAAATTGATATTTTTTTCCCATTGCCAATCCCCTTCCTTATTTCTATAATATTCACATACAATATATTCAAATGCAGCATATAAAGAAAGGGGATTTTAAATGAACACTTTTTCAGAAGTTTTTAAGGCTATCGCAAGCTACCCGTGGCAGGTAAATGTGGGTGTTCTTTCACTAATACCACTGTACATCATAGATTTTAAGTTTTTCTGCAAACTAAATATTGGTTTACAGCGCAAGATAGCACTTGCAAAGGAGCGCGGACATGTGACGAGAGGCATGATTGTGAAGGAGGATGCAAAGAGGCTCGTTGTCAATAATTCACAATCCGCTTACAGCTACTGGGCTGCCAGATACACATATACTGTAGACGGAAAGGAGTACCGCAAGCGTTTTTCATGCGATAACAGACATAGCACCCGTTCTGAGCTTAGGACTATCATAAATGTGTACTGGCTTGATGACCCGAACAAACCTTTCTGGGACTATAGCAACGATTCACTTGGCGCATGGTTTGGAATTTTTACGATATTGTTTCCATGGATTGGGGCTATACTTATCATACAGCTGTTAGGCGGTGCCGATGCAATAGCGCAGTACAATAACAGTCGGATGTGATACCTTTTGGCACAAAAAATCCGCTATACCAAGTACAATGGTTAGCGGATTTTACTATTTACATTTTGATAAATTATTCCTGTCTGATGCTACACAGTCTCAGGCACCTTATAACCTGCTTCACTCATTAATTTCTCAAACTCACTGATACTGACACCCGCTTCCTCTGCTGCAGTATCAATATCGAGCTTTCCCTTTGTTACTAAAGTAAACAGCATCTTAGTCTCCCCCTGTTGTATTCCAAGCTTTTTATGATCTTCCCATGCCTTACACACATTAATCACCTCTTCCTTTTCTTCATACTCAATATCAGTTCCTGCAAACAAATTCATTGCGGCTATTGTCTCAACATCGACTCTTTTAAAAATGTCATCTGTCGTGATTAAAGCATTTAGTTTTCTTTCATCTGACGCATTTTTCAACACCTCAAATAATGGTCTTAGTCCAGTCTCAAACATCGAAAAATCTGTAATCTCAAGTGGATTCAACAGATTAATTTTATAATCGTTGATGAGTGGAAATATTCTCTCATCCATCTGTGGCATCATTTCAATCAGACTTCTTGGTCCATCCCACTTTGATGTACCAAGATATAATGTTATGGTTATAACCGGAGTCAATTTGTCATCATACGTGAATCCTGACAAAAATTCCTCTGACGATTTATAATCCTTGTTCTTCTGATGTCGCTTCTTCGCTCCATTGACCTGGTCACCATAATTCAAAGCATCATAAATCATGGTCTTTACAGGCATAGCATAGTGCACATTAGTCTGTGCTTCTATGCCAATCAATACAATATACATGTTTCCCGTATATTTGACTGAAACACGCTTAAGTAAATCCCTCCATTTCTGTCTGATAATCTGTTTCTTGTCAATTCCAAATATGGATAATACCTCTGTGGAATCACATTCCCTCAAATCCTGTGGTTTGATAATCTTGTCACCGCCAAACAACATGTAGTTGCAGATTTCACTAAATCTGATATTGTCCGACAGATACTCTTTGGCTTTTGAATCCTTTACGCCCAATTTTCTCCTCCTATTCACTTGTGTGAGCAGGAAATGACATCAAATGATAATAGTAACTTGTCTACAATCTGAATATATTCTACGTACCCCTACATAAAAATATGGCATTATCTACACCTGACATATTATTTTCCTGCTATTTACTGGTATCTTAAAGCATCGAAAATTTCCATGTCCTTTGTAGAATGATGCGAAGTGGTCTGCCCTCTTCAAAGTGATACGCACCAATTATTGACGTGTTATGTGGTGACGCTCTACAGAAATATAATGCTTCGACTAAATTGTAACATAGGGGTATTCTTTTGTCATTATAAAAATCAATATATTTTCTATCATTATATTGTTTTTGTTGTATATGCAACATATTTTTGGACAAAATTATAGTAATATTGTATTATAAATAATGAAATCAACATTCAAGAAAGAAGGACAAGAAATCCTATGGACAAGGTTTTCAAAATAGAAGATTTACGCCCTATCCGCGACGAGATGACCATCTCACGAAATTCAGGGCTAAGTGACAAAACACCCATAACCTATTTTTCTCTCGGTAAGGGCACGTCAATCTCTCAGGATTCCTACGATAATACCACGGTATACATCGTTGCAAAAGGATGCGCTGATTTTCTTATCGGAGCTTATGCTGCAAAGCATACCATATCAGAAGGTGATATGCTGGTAGTCCCTTCGAAAACACTCTGCGGAGTAACAACAGAAACCGGCTGTATTTACACCGAAATCATCATAAAAAAGGAGAACAACAATATGAACAAAATTATCAAATCAGGCGAGGTCATGAAGCTTAAGGATCTTATCTCATATGAGGATGGCAGTATCACGAACATTGATGTGGTAAGCAACGACACAATGAAATTCGTGCTTATGGCATTCGATGAGGGCACCGGTCTCACACCGCATCGCGCGCCTGGAAATGCAATAATTTTCGCACTCGAGGGCAAGGCTGTAATAGAGTACGAGGGCAAAGATTACACAATCTCAGCAGGCGAAAATTTCCGTTTTGACAAAAACGGACTGCACAGCGTAACCGCTGACGAAAGGTTCAAGATGGGACTTCTTCTGGTGTTGGAGTAAAGCCTGCTTCACTCTTTTTTCAAATCCCATGCCCCTGCTTCCTAAGCACCGGCATGGTGTATATCTTCACCAAAAGCGGTATCACCATGATAAACCATACAAGCGGCGTAACTGTATCGCCCAGTGCCCTAAGTGCCGCCGCACATGCATCATACAAAAATGTCGCTACAAGCCCTGCTATTATAATAAAAATATATTACACAGTCATTCCCATCAAAAAGCCTATCATCAGATTGCTGAGTGTCGTGGTGGCTCCGACTGCTGCCAGTGAGTTTTCTCCCAGATATGATCCGACTATTCTCGTGTCAACTATACTGTATGTGAGCTGGAGTATATTTGCCATAAATATTGGAATGGCAAATGCCAGTATGAGTCTTGATGTTTTTCCTTTTGTAAGGTCTTTCATGTATGTATATCCTCGTATATTTCAAAATATTTTCATCAATATATTAGCAGATAAATTTTAAAATTCAATCTTTTTAATCGGTAATATAATCATTTCTGATCATACTAAAATATAAACAACAATATATAGTCTATATACGCAATAATTATACATATTAAATTTATATATATTACATTTACACGCATTGAATTTATACGTATCATATGTTATATTATATATATACTAAAGAAAGGTGGATAAAAATATGCCGATCAAACCAACTGAAATGGAACGTATAATACTTGCCGATGGGTGGATTTTCAAAAACCAAACCGGATCACATCGGCATTATATTCATCCTTCAAAGCCCGGAAAAGTAACTATTCCTTTTCATAAAGGCAAAGAACTGAACAAAATCACTGAAAATTCTATCCGTAAGCAAGCGGGAATCAAATAATCATAAGGAGGTATACTCATCATGTTATCAATATATCCGGCATGTTTTTTTAAGGAAGATAATGGATACTCTGTAATCTTTCCTGATTTAAATTATCTTGCAACACAAGGAGATACCCTTGAAGATGCTGTGGCCATGGCTGTTGATTGTCTTGCAGGATATCTGTATACGGCTAAGATGGATAATGAAAAATTTCCTAAAGCATCCAAATTATCTGATATCAATATTGACAGACTATCTGACGAATTAGACATAACAGGAACATATACCGATGCATTTACCAATATGGTTTCAGTAGATGTTAAGGCATATGCCAAAGAGCATTTCGATAAATCGGTCCGAAAAACCCTTACCATTCCGGCTTGGCTAAATACTGCTGCGCAGGAAGAGGGAATTAATTTTTCAAAAACACTGCAGGAAGCACTTATGTCAAAGCTTAAGGCTCATTAGATATCTGCATTATAATTCGGAGACATTATGAACAACAATATAAAATACAAGCTGGCCAATGCCATGAAGGAATGCATGTTTTCCTCTCCTGTCGAAAAAATTACGGTTAAGGAAATCTGCGATACATGTGGTGTGACCAGACAAACCTTTTACAGAAATTTTCAGGACAAATATGACCTGATAAACTGGTATTTTGATAAGATACTGATTGAATCCTTTCACCAGATGGGTGAGGGCAGTACCGTGTACGAAAGCCTTGTTAAAAAATTTGAATATATCCGTATGGAGCACCTTTTCTTTAAGGCTGCTTTTAAAAATGATGAGCAGAACAATCTAAAGGAGCATGATTTTGAGCTGATTCGTCAGTTTTATATTGACCAGATTGAGGGAAAAAGCCACCGGAAAATATCAGAAAAGCTATTGTTTCAGCTTGAGATGTACTGTCAGGGTTCTGTCTTTATGACAACACAGTGGGTGCTTGGCAATAAAAACTTCACCCCTCAGGAGCTTGCCGGACTGCTCGCTGATGCTATGCCAAAGGAGCTTGCCGACATATTTCGCGAGGTAAACCTGATATAATTCAAGGTAATATTTAGGAACCATTTAGAACAAGTATCGTGCATTTTTACAAATGTGCACGATGGTCAGAATAGTTATATCAGCGTTAAAAATCCGGGAATGCTGTCAATTGACAGTTCCCGGATTTTCTATTTTATTTCATTCTTAATCGTAACTATTCACAAACATCCCTGTAAGCTGTTGCAGAATTACATAATCTTACGGAAAAGAGCCTTCAAATCCTCAACACTTGCATCCTTTGGATTTCCAGGTGCACATGCATCTGCGTGAGCAGACTCTGCGAGGAATTCTAAGTCTTCCTCCTTTATAGCCTCGAGCTTTGTTGGGATTCCTACATCTACAGAGAGCTGCGCTACAGCATCGATTGCAGCCTTTCTGTACTCCTCTACAGACATATCATCTACGCCCTTTACTCCCATTGCACGGGCAATTTCACGATATTTCTCACCTGTACAGTCTGCATTGTACTCCATTACGATTGGAAGCATCATAGCACATGCTACTCCGTGTGGTGTATCATAAACAGCTCCGAGTGTATGAGCCATTGAATGAGCGATTCCAAGACCTACATTTGAGAATCCCATTCCGGCAATGTACTCTCCAAGTGCCATGCCCTCACGTCCCTCTTTTTCATTGGCAACTGCACTTCTTAAGGATCTTGCAATAATCTCTATTGCTTTGAGATGGAACATATCTGTCATCTCCCATGCAGCCTTTGTTGTGTAGCCCTCGATAGCATGTGTAAGTGCGTCCATACCTGTTGATGCTGTAAGTCCCTTTGGCATTGATGACATCATGTCAGGGTCTACGATTGCGATGATTGGCATGTCATGTGGGTCCACACATACAAACTTTCTCTTTCTCTCTACATCTGTGATGACATAGTTGATTGTAACCTCTGCAGCTGTTCCTGCTGTTGTAGGTACTGCAATGATAGGAGCACAAGGCTTCTTTGTAGGTGCAACACCCTCTAGGCTTCTTACATCCTCAAACTCCGGGTTTGCGATGATGATGCCGATTGCCTTTGATGTATCCATAGAAGAGCCGCCTCCGATTGCAATGAGGTAATCAGCTCCTGATTTCTTAAATGTCTCTACGCCATGCTTTACGTTGTCGATTGTTGGATTTGGCTTAATCTCTGAGTAAAGCTCATATTCCAATCCGTTCTTATCAAGGATATCTGTTACCTTTGCTGTAACCCCAAATTTGATTAAGTCAGGGTCAGAGCATACCAGTGCTTTTTTAAAGCCATGCGCTTTCGCCTCTGTTGCAATCTCCTGGATTGCACCTGATCCGTGATAAGATGTCTCGTTTAACATGATTCTGTTAGCCATAGTGTAAAATCTCCTTCCAATTTTAAAAAAATACTCCTAAAAAACTCTGCCGATAAATTCTTATAACTTATCTGCCTGACTATATTTTAACAAAGTATTAAGCGAGATGTAAGTTACAAACCTGCCAATGTGTAACATACCGGCTGCAATATGTGACCTGCCAGTTACCTATGTATATCCCACCGACTGCCAATCACACCTTATGGCTGTCTGATATAACTTTCTTTAACTCTCTTGCCGCCGCACTGATCGGGTGATGAATATCGTATACCATACATATATTTCTCTGCGGTATCTCCTCCTCCAGAGCTATCTCTACAATCTCGCGATTTGCTATCGCAGCCTCTGCCATCGGCTTTGGCATAAAAGCAAGACCAAGCTCACTTTTCACAAGTGGCAGTATCTGGTCTGTCGTTGCGGTCTCTGTATCAGGCGTAAATTCAAGTCCGTGTGACATAAAAACTCTGTTAAAAAACTGAAATGTCATGGTCTCCCGCCCCAGTCCGATAAGCGGATAATTATGCAGCTCCTTTAATGACAGAGTCTGGCTTCCGAGCGCAGTAAAGGTGGTTCCACCCACAAGAATCTCCTGAAATGAACTAAGCTTTATCATTTTAAGAGGGGCCTCCACCTCAGCCGGTGTCGATACCACTGCAAAATCAATCATGCCGTTTTTTACGGCATTTATAGCCTGTGGGGTGGAGTGATTATATATCCTAAGCCTGATACCCGGATATGCCATGTGAAAAGTCTTTAGCCTGTCAAGCAGATATATGTTTAGAGCTGTCTCACTGGCTCCTATTGATACGCTTCCGTGTGACAGTCCTGTGCTGTCTGACAGCTCCTCCTCCGCCGCAAGTATCTGTGACATCGCTGCAGATACATGCGCATACAGACGCTCTCCCTCCGGTGTGAGCTGCACACCTCTGTTATTTCTGATAAAAAGTATGCTGTTTATCTGCTGCTCTAAGTTGTTCATGGCGCGGGTTACATTTGGCTGGCTGTTTCCGAGCGCCCTCGCAGCCTTTGTGAAATTACAGTATTTTGCAACATAATAAAATATCTTATAGTACTCAAAATTTATATCCATATTCAAAGTCTCCTTTTTATTATTGTTTTACCGGTCATTTTTTCGATGATACACAGATACTAATGATATAATAATATGATATTTCAATTATATCAATTATACTTTTTACTTATTATAATCATAATTGTATAATCATAAATGCTCAAAAGAGAAATATTGATTATATTAAGAAAAGGACGTGTTTCAAATGAGTGAAAAGACAATGTTTCCAAGAGAAGATCATGCAGACATTCTGTTTCAGAAGATATTAAATGATCCATGGGCCTGTGACAGGCTTATGGAAACCTTCAATGAAAATCTGGTTTACAATGATGAATTTGATGTATCTCTTCCGGCAGAAAAATTTGCTAAAGCTCTCTTCAATGCATATACCAACCGCGATCTTTCCGCACTGCTTATGTGTCTGTGCAACAACACCGTATTTGATCTGCTGCGCAATTCATATATCATACCGTACAGGTTCAATGCCGACGGACATCAAAATCCGATAATCATGACCGATGAGCACGGAAATCTGCTGCCCGAATATAAACACATATCTCACGACAAGAACTATATACATTTTCATGAGATATACAATGATATGCCAGACAAAAAGGATATCTACTACGCACAGGCTTACCGCTACAGCCACACATATGATTCCGAGCATATGACTCCCACACAGCAGGTCATTGTAAAGCATGACGGAATACTCCTGATACGTGAACTTCCCGATACCGTAAAACTCAAGGAGACTGAGGCTGAGGCTTACTCTGCCGTATGGGATCTGATGATACAGATTGAAAAGGAGCTTCCTATGGCATATGTTTTTTACGGTCAGGACTCGCTTGTGGAAAATGATAAGCGGTATGATGAAATTGGTATTTTCCTTCGAAGCTCTCATTTCCTAAAAAATCTTGAAAAACATGTACAAAAGGCCGAGGCGATAATTTATGGCAGATAACAGCTACACAGATATCATGGAAAAAAATCATATGGAAATCCCCTGGCATGATTATGCCAGACAGGATGGAAATATACTCATAGATAAGGCGGGACTGATTGAAAAAGCCTCTGTAATCGGACGTGTCGGACTCATCATGCTCTCCTGCGGCACAGGAGCCTGGCGTGTGAGAACCTCCATGAACCGGCTCTCAAAGGTGCTTGGTGTCACATGTACAGTGGATGTCGGACTTATGTCAATCGAGTTTAACTGCTTTGACGGAAATGACTGTATATCACAGTCACTCAGCATAGCAAACACAGGTGTAAACACATCAAAGCTCTATCGCATGGAGCAGTTTGTCGACAATTTTCCAACGGAGGAAGCCCACCTGACTGGCGAAGAAATTCACCGGCGACTTGATGAGATTGAACAGATTCATGCCATTTACTCCCCTGCAAGGCTTGGACTTGCAGCAGCTATAGCATGCTGTGCCTTCACATTTTTGCTCGGAGGAGGCCCTATTGAAATGATACTGGCATTTGTAGCAGCCGGCATCGGAAATCTCATACGTACAAAGCTTATAAAACATCATTTTACTTTGTTCCTAAATATAGCGGTATCAATTTCTGCCTCATGCTTCATATATGCGGCATTTTTAAAAATTGCAGAGATGGCTTTCAATGTACCATCAATTCACGAAGCCGGATACATCTGTTCCATGCTCTTTATCATTCCGGGATTTCCGTTTATCACAAGCGGAATCGACCTGGCAAAGCTGGATTTGCGCTCCGGTCTTGAACGCCTTGCCTATGCAATAATAATAGTCATGGTAGCCACGATGTTTGCATGGATTATGGCACTGCTTCTGCAGCTTAAGCCTATGGACTTTGAAGATTTGGATCTGGGCCCCGTACTACATCTAATCCTGAGGCTTATAATGAGCTTCTTCGGTGTGTTTGGATTCTCAATCATGTTCAACAGCCCTGCTTCCATGGCTGCAACAGCCGCTCTTATCGGTGCCATAGCAAATTCACTGCGGCTTGAGCTGGTAGACCTGACAGGTATGCCGGCTCCTGCTGCCGCATTTGCCGGAGCTCTCACAGCAGGGCTTCTCGCATCATTTATCAAGGAAAACAACGGATATCCGAGAATATCCCTTACTGTTCCATCCATAGTCATAATGGTTCCGGGACTTTATCTGTATCGGGCTATATACAATTTCGGCATAATGGCACTTTCGGATGCTGTTTCATGGTTTGCATCAGCAATCATGATTATCATTGCACTGCCACTCGGACTCATCTTTGCAAGAATACTAACTGATAAGACGTTTAGGTATTGCACGTAACAGAATCATACACATTATAAGCAGACTTGTTTTATACCATTCAAATTTCGGACAGCACAAGCTCTGCACCAACATCCAAATATTAAACTCAAAAAACAAGGAGGCATTCATCATGCTTACAGCAGTTACAGGAATAAACTGGGGAGACGAGGGAAAGGGTCGTGTAATCGACCTTCTCGCAGAACATGCGGATATCGTAGTCCGCTATCAGGGTGGTAACAATGCCGGACACACAGTAGTTAATAAACAGGGAAAATTTGTCTTAAATCTGCTTCCATCCGGAATACTTCACCCGGATGTAGTATGTGTGCTCGGTGACGGAATGGTTATTGACCTAAACCATCTGTCCAATGAAATTGCACAGATCAGAACACAAGATATATCTGTTTCACCAAAAAACCTGAAATTATCAACAAGAGCCACAATTTCAATGCCGTGGCATAAAATACAGGATGAGCTCGAGGAAGAGCGCCTTTCAAAGTCCGGAGCAGCCTTCGGCTCTACCAAACGCGGTATTGCCTATGCATACAGCGATAAATACCGTAAAAAAACAATCCGTCTCGGTGATTTACTCCACTTAGACGAAGAGAATGTACAGGCCAGACTTAAGACCATGCTTGAAGCTAAAAACCTTGAGCTTGCAGGCTGCTATCATCAGGAGCCTATGTCTCTGTCAGCTCTTTTGTCATGGTGCAGGCAGAAGGCTGCAAAATATGCACCTTATATCACAGATACCGGTGCATTCCTTGAGGATGCACTATCAAAGGGAAAGCGTGTTGTACTTGAAGCACAGCTTGGTGCAATGAGGGATATAGACTATGGTATTTTCCCATATACTTCAAGCTCCTCCACCATCTCAGCTTACGGTCCTATAGGTGCGGGTATCCCCGGTGCCTCATTAGACCATGTGGTCGGTGTACTAAAGGCATACTCTACCTGTGTCGGAGCCGGACCATTTGTCGCGGAAAAAGCTATGAACGGTGAATGGACTGAAATGGTCCGCAAGTATGGAAGCGAATACGGCGCTGCCACCAAAAGACCACGTCGTGTGGGTCCATTTGATGCCGTTGCAAGCCGCTATGGTCTAAAATGCCAGCATGCTGACAAAATCGCACTGACCAAGCTAGATGTCCTGAGCATCATGGATCAGATTCCTGTTATCACAGGATATCAGTATAAAAATGCTGTAACAAATGTCTTTGACCCCACCGAAAATCTGGAAAAATATACCCCGGTAGTCAAAATGCTGCCAGGGTGGAAAACCGATATATCAAATTGCAGGTCATATGATGAGCTGCCTGTAAATGCTAAGCGCTACATAAACTTCCTTGAGGACATGCTAAGACACGAAATACAGTTTGTCTCAGTCGGAGCTGAGAGGAACCAATATCTGCTCAACGGTAAGTGGCTGTAATTGCCTTTAACATGCTTTAACCGACCTCTATGCCATTGCCATATTATTTTTCTGATTTACTGAGATATTGTATACAAGAGTGTGCTGCCACATCCCCCTCTCCCACAGCCTTCGTATACTGGTAAGGTCTGCCTGTGCAGTCTCCTGCCGCAAAACAGCCTGCTACATTTGTCTGCTGGGCTCTGTCCACCAATATATGTCCGTTTTCTATTTCAAGCTGCGGCATAAGCTTTGATGGTGCGATGGCGTTCCTGAGGCAGAATACTCCGTCTACGCTCTCAGTCTTTCCGCTTCGAAGCGTAATTCCTTCCACAAATGAGTCTCCGATTAATGCTATAGGTGCATCCTTTGATATCTTTACATTTGGAAGCTCTATTTCGCTGTCATTATAGGCTGGGAAATACAATACCTCTGCCGCAAGATCCGCAAGATATTTTACCTCATGCTCATACTTTTTGTCATTACATATGACAGCGATCCTCTTATCCTTATAAAACATGCCGTCACATGTGGCGCAGTAGCTGAGCCTCTTTCCAAGCAGCTCATCCTCCCTGTCCAGCTGCTTTGCAGACATCACACCCATGCAAAGTATGAGAGTCCTTGCCTCATACATCTCATTGTCGGCAAGCACCATAAAGCCGTTTCCTGCAGGCATGATATTAGTCACGGTCTTTTCTGTTATCTCAATCCCCGCTGCCCTCCTGTGAGCGTCAAAGCGTTCAAACAGCTCCTGTCCGCTTATCTGTGGAAATCCGGGATAGTTTGTGATTTTCTCTGCCTTTTTCACCTTTTCGCTTAGGTTCTTCGAACCAAACCAGATAAAATCCTTTTTATATGTTTTTAAATTCAGGGCTGCCGACAGTCCGGCAGGACCTGTTCCTATTATTATACTGTCGTACATGCTATTCTCCTTGTACCAAATATTTGTATATATTTAGACCTTATATATTATAATTAAAGGGGCAAAAGGTATTTTGACCCTCATTTATGATTAATCAGATTACTACATGCTACGCATTCCCGTAATCTGACTCCACCTCGAAATCCGCTACTTTGCTGCATTCCGGCAGCAAATTGCTACTTTCTCGGTGTAGTGCGGGTCACATACAGTGCGCCTTCAATGCTTCGATATACTCCCTTGCATATCGCGAGAGTACCACACCCTTTCTGCTGATAATGCCTATCCTCATATACTCCTCCACATCAAGTGGCTTTGATATAATATTCCTTCCATTCAGCTCTGCGGAAATCACTCCTGAGCACACTGTGTAGCCATTTAAGCCAATTATCAGATTAAAAAGTGTAGCTCTGTCTCTTACCCTGATATTCTTTCTGCTGTCAAGAGTGCTGACAAACTCCTCCGAAAAGTACTGTGAATTGTACTCTCCCTGCTCATACGTCAGGTACGGATAGTCCTGCAGATCATCCATCGTGATGCTCTTTTTCGAAGCAAGCGGGTGACTGTCACATATGAATACATGCGGTGTGGCTGTAAAAAGCTCTGTGAACTCGAGTTCATTACGCTTTAGCATCTTTGAAAGCACCTCCGTATTCTTGGAGCTTAGATATATGACTCCCAGCTCACTCTTTAAATTCGTGACATCCTCAATAATTTCGTGAGTCTGCTCCTCCCTGATGGTAAAATCATACTGATATGCATCAAACTCTCTGATTACATCCACAAATGCATTCACTGCAAAGGAATAGTGCTGACACGATACCGCAAAGTGCGGCTTACTCACCACATCATCCTTGTAGATTCCCTCTATGAGATCTACCTGCTCGAGCACCTGTCTGGCATGACCAAGAAATCTCTCACCATCTTCTGATAATATCACTCCCTTGTTTGTCCTGATGAAAATAACTATCTGCATCTCTTTTTCCAGGTCATGTATAGCGCTGGTCACAGTGGGCTGCGATACAAAAAGCTGCTTTGCAGCCTCTGTTATATTGCCACATTCTGCCACTGTCACCACGTATTTTAATTGTTGCAGAGTCATGTTCATTCTCCTCCGGTTACATATCAAAATATTATTTTACTGTATGCCGATAATCTTTCTCAGAATCTCACCCAGCAGCTTTCCAAGCATAAGCGGAATGACAACAAGTACCACATACCAAAGCAACTTGTCATACCACACTCTGCCATCATTTATCACACAGATAAAGTGCATGGCAACAACTGCCACTGCAAATACCGATGCAAGAAGCTGCAAAAAGCTCGCCACATGAAGCTTATTTGTCACCTTGCCAAGCGTAAATAAAAGCATCGCACCAAAGAACATCGCTATATCTGTCTCCCATGGTATCATTTTACTATACGAAAACAGCTTAAACATATCGCAATACTCCATATGCATCTCAAGAAACAAATCCACTGATGCAATCATGAGAAATACTGCTCCTATCGCCGAAAATACCGCTGCCAGATATACATAATTGTTTCCAAGTCTGTGCTGTCTGAGCTTATATTTAAGCATACCCTTTTTCTGCACATACTGTGTGCGAAGATATGAATCTGTCGCAGCGTCAATAGCCCGGTCGCAGTAATCTGCTGCTGTCCTGTATACTTTGACTCCGGCATCGTTATTTTTAAGAGCAAACTCCACTAGGCTCTCTCCTGCTCTGTTGTTGCCACGCTCTGTTGCAGTAACCAGATACCCTGCTCCAAGCTTCTGCTCCTTGCCATCAAAAAAGGTGGTGACCAGATAATGACCATAATCGGCAAGTGCATCCACATTTCCAAGCTCCACTGCTTTCTTCCACCAAAACACTGCGCGCCCGGGATCCCGGTATGTGCCCTGACCTCTTTCAAACATATTTGCAGCCATATTCATGGCATCTGCATCGCCAGTCTCTGCCAGTGGCAGAAATTGACGGAACGCTCCCTCCATATCATTTTGTCTGTATGCCATCATAGCCATATCAAACGCTGTACTTTTCATATTGTTCTCCTTGACAGCCCTAGCTGTTTTCTTCTTATTATAATGTATTTAACATGATGATAGCAATATGACTTCTTTCCCAATTTATAGTAAATGCCGCACCCGAAGGTGCGGCATCTAAGAGGTTTATAAAATGTTTAGTTTAAAACTGTTTTATTTGCAAGCTTTTTTCTTGCGATATGTAGCTGCTGTGATTGCAACCATTGCGAGTCCAAGTAAGCATACATATGTAGCTGCTTCATTGTCATCACCACTCTTTGGAGCTGCTTTTTTGGTATCAATAGCAGCCTGATCTGTTATAGAAATAACGTAATCAGATGCATGAGTGAATTTAAGTAATGCTGAACCATCATCTGCAATCTTTACAGACATCTGACCCTCAAGAGCCTTTGTCTTTGTATTGTAATAGTAAAGGTTAGCATACTTTCCTGCATATGTCTTTCCAAGGTCGATTGAAAGAACCGGTTTGAATCCAAACTCACCTTCATGTGCGAGACTGATTTGTACTACCTTCTTTGCATCCTTTTCAATCTTAGCTGCCTTAATAACATCCTCCGGAATCTTTTTGCTGTCAACTGTAACTGACATATTTACATCCTTTGCAGGAACCTTTGACACGTCAGAACCATTGATAACCCACTTGATTCCGTCTCCCATATCAAGAACAAGCTTCTTCTGTGTTCCCTTAATGGCTGCAATTGCATCCTTTGAAACAACTCCTGTTTCATCCATCTTTACAACGATAGTATCCTTTGCAGAAGCATTCTTGATTGCTTCTACCTCTTTAGACCAGTCAACCTTTGCTGCCGGTGTTGGATCTTTCTTGCCCGGGTCTGCCGGTGTTGGATCTACTGTTTTCTTCACCTCGGTAAGAATGACTGTTCCACCATCCTTTGCTGCCGGAATGCTTACTGTTACTGTCTTATCAGAAGAAACAGTATATGTTTTACCATCATAAAGATTTTTAACTGTATCTCCTGCATTTGCATTAACCGGAACTTTTACTTCTTTTGCGGTATCATTGATATTCATACCAACATATAATGTAGTATCACCATAGCTTCTTGCAATTACATCATAGCCTTCCTCATCAGAACTTGCCACAACATTTCTGCTTCCTCTTGCGAATACATCTGTGTATGCATTACGGATTGAAAGCATGGTCTTGTAATGTTTGTAAATACTATTGTTGTCTGCCTTCTGTGCTTCTAACTCTTTCCAATCAAAGTCACGACGATTTGTCTGGTTTGGCCAGTCATTAGCTCCTGCCTGACCAAGCTCATCTCCATAGTAAATAACCGGCTGGCCCTTGGCTGTAATCTGAAGAGTAGCTGCTACCTTCATCAGGTTATAAGCCTCTTCCTCCGAGAATTTACTCTCATTTACAAGCTTGTACTGAAGAGTATCCTCATCATGGCTGTTTAAGAAATTACCCATTGTTGCTGTATTGTTTAGTACTCCATTACGCTTTAACAATGAGTTTTCAACTGTAGAAATCTTTCCGCCTACAAAATCCTTTGCAAAATCATTGAAATCGAAGTCAAGGAGTGCATCCATGCTTCCTGTTCCAAGTTCTCCGGCGGTATTAGCATATCCGGCTCCAGAGTACTCTCCAATCATCTTAAAGTCTGGGTTTACTTTCGTAAGAGAGTTCTTTAAAGCTGACCATGTAGTAGAATCAACATGCTTTACCGTGTCTACACGATAATAGTCAATGTCAAATTCATCCATCCATTCTGTCTGCCATTCAATCAACTGATTTCTTACTTCCGGATCTTCTGTTACGAAGTCAGGGAGGTCTGAAAGTGGTGCTAACTTGTCATCTCCGGAAACAGTATTGCTGCTGTCACGAAGCATCTTGATTGCATTTTCATCCTTATCTTTGAGAATATTATTGAAATAATTCTCTGTACCATAGCCTGCATGATTTAATACCACATCAACCATAAGCTTCATTCCACGGCTGTGTGCTGCATCAAGAAGTGCGGCAAACTCTTCCTTTGTTCCAAGGTGCTTATTAAGCTCTGTGAAGTCACTAGCCCAGTAACCATGATAACCATAGGTAGCTGTATCTGTCTTTGCGTCATGCTGATCATCTGTGATATTCTCTACTATTGGTGTAATCCAGATAGTATTTACACCTAAATCCTCGAGATAGTCAAGCTTCTCAGTTAATCCTGCAAAATCTCCACCATGATAGCTTGAACCACCTTTATCACCTGTATTGTAATCTCCTACACCATAAGCATCATTATTGCTTGTATCTCCATCGAAGAAACGATCAGTTACAGCAAAGTAAATCACTGCCTCATCCCAATCAAAATCTCCATCTGTTTTAACACGATCTGTTACAGTAACATTTACTTCTGTTGTGTATACATTTCCATATACATCCTTTACAGTTACAGGAATTGTCTTAACTCCTGTGGTTATTGTATTCAGACATGAAATGGTTGCTTCCATTAATTCTGGGTCAATTGCATATTCTCTGCTTAATCCTAATGCACTTAAATCTGCTGTTGCGGCTGCTACTTCAAATTCAGTCATATCTTCGCCATCAGCTGGATTATACTTAACAGTTAATACATTGTTATCATTGTAATCCATAGTAGGCTGGGATAATTCTGCACTGATGCTCATATTGAATTTCTTGTAGTGGCAGACACTGCATGTCTTTCCAGCATAATCTTTTGTATTCTCGTTAAATGCATCAAGCTTCTCTTTACCATCTACTGTATAGTAGTAACAGTAATCTCCTGTCTTGATATCAGTTAAGTCATAGTAAAATCTCTCGTTTGCAGCATCATAAGTCATTTTATTTTCTTTGCCATTTATTGTAACGCTTACTTTATCTGCAATAGATTCCTGCGTATTCTTAGCAGCAACCATTTCATCATCTCTATAATAGAAATGAATCTGTCCATTCTCACCATCCAACACACATCCAATATTTGATGGAAGAACCTCTGTGATTCCCTCACCCTGTACGAATTTTGCTTTTACAACATTCTGATTTGCCGGTACACTTACATAATGATCTCCGCCATCTTTATCAGCCCACTCATCATCTGCTGTACTTCTTCTCATACAGAAAGATAACATCATATCTGCTGTAGTATCTTTTACTGGAATCTTGGCTACCATCTTACCATTCATTTTCTGGAAGTTAACAGTAACCTTTTCTCCAAATCCACTGTTCCATGTAAAGATATTCCAGCCTTCATAGTCACCAGCTGGTCTGTCATATTCTACCATTACATAACGCTCTCTTGGTTTTACAAGCTCTGGAATGGTTGTGTATGCTTCTTTGCTGTTTGATGTAATGTAAAGAGTTACATTTTCATCTTTTGCTGTGTTGTCATATGAAATTTCTTCACTCTTCCATGACCATGTATCACCATAGTTCTTTGGAATAATACGAATATTTTTATAATATGGAAGCTTTACTGTAGCTTTAAGCCATGTATTTTCACCGGATAACTGCTCTGTTCCAGAAAAATTATAAAGAACTCCATCAGCTCCGCCATCCTGCCAAATCCACAGGGAACTTGCATCTGCTGCCATATGACTTGCATTGAAATCATGATAGTAAATAGTATAAGTATAAACTTTATCTACTACCGGAATGGTAATATCTTTTTTCACTCCGTTATAAGCTGCACGGATAGTTACATCTGTTCCTTTATATGAGGTTGGAACCTTAAGTGTTGTGCCACTTACTGTAATACCTTTTGAAACAGCAGTATAAGTTACATCTACACCTTCAGTCTTGCTTCCCTTGATATCACCCGCATAATAGGTTCCTGTTGCCGGAAGTGCAATGTCTACTCCTTTTTCTACCTGTGTCGGTGTTTTCACATCCAATGTTTTAATATAACTAATGGTTACATCTGTCTTTTTATCAGCATCTGTCTTGTCCAACTTCATGGTAATGTCTGCTGGTGCCTTAACCTCCAACTGGACATTTCCGCCACCTGCACCTTGTGCCCATGCCTTACCCCAACCATTTAATGCCGCATCCTCAAGGATTTTATACTCATATGTCTTTGCTGGAACATTCTTAAGAGAAATGCTGTATTCATTCTCGTTTGTTTCAGATTTCACAAAATTTGGTGTTGCATCTGGCTTCCAATCTGTTCCAGGAAATGAACCTACAAGAAGGAAGGTTGTCTCAGTCTTTGGCAGATCAGGAACCGGTGTATTTCCTTGCGGATCAAGATAATATGCAAAATTGCTTCCGTCTTTTGCTACATAATATACATCAGTTGGTGTATCTCCTGTATACTGTGTTAACTTTGCATCATTAGCAGGATTTTTAGTATTACCTGTGTTTTGATAATCTAAAAACTGAAATCCTGTAGTATCTGATTTCACTGTAAGATAATAATCCTTATCTCCATTTATATTTGTTGCAGTTCCTTCCCTGAAAAAATAAGCAGACACTCCCCAGCCTGGAATCTCTTTTGATACTCCACCATTCGCATCATTACTTACTTCAATAGAATTGTATCCCCAGAACTGTACCGCTGGTTCTGTCCAATTCCAATTACTTGGCTTCATAAAATGAATAGTTACATTCATCGGAGTTGAAGCTGCTTTTACCAAGTTTCCTCCAATTGACGGAATCATAGTCATAATCATCGCCAATACCAGTATCAAACTGAATACCGAGCGGAATATGCCATGTTTCCTGTGAAAGCGTTCTTTTAACTTTCTCATATTTCCTCTCCTTTTCCTTTTTTGTTTGTACGAAAATTCCCTTTCGCACGTTTTCGTACTTATATTATAATATTTTCGTTGGTTTTCGACTATTGGGATAAACAGAGAATTACTTTACAAAATTTTGGTAAATTTTACTATTTATTCATTTTTATGTAACATATGCGAAATTTTTTTAGTACTAAAGGTCCTAGATATAATAGATAATTTTTCATTTGAAATTTTGTGAATTATTTTTTAAGTCGTTTCTTATATATGACATGATTATATGGCATAATTGTGGAAGTCTCATATTATTTCACACAAAAAGAGCCTGCACATTTCTGTGCAAGCTCCTTTTTAAAACTAAAAGCTAAAAAATATATTTAATCTTTATATATAATCTTTAAATCAACTATCCCCAGATGATTTCTTCCTTGGCGGCCTCCACATTTTCCTCGGAATGCTCCACTTCCTTGGAGAAGATCCTTGCCACCTCCATCTGGTCCTCTATGGTGAAGCTGCCACCGTTTTTGTAGAAGCGTGTGGCATTCATATCCCTGACTATCATGGTAAACATGACGCTTAAATATGCATAAACCATGATATTTGAGTCATAGATGGCATTCATGATGTATCTGAAGGTAAAGTATACAAGAAGCTGCTCTATATCATTTTCACGGTAATCGCTGCTATCCATGTACTCCTTCATGCGTTTTTCATAGTCCTCCTCTGTGAGAACTGACTGCATATCATCCTTGAAATCCTGCCATACATGTCGCAAAAGCTCCATCTGGTTGATGATACCAAAGCGGATATCAAAATGCTCATATGAGAAATCATTAAACGAAAGCCAGTCTATATGCTTTTCAACATCGTTTTGGCTCAGCTTCTTCTGGTACTCGTTTGCCCGGTCAATGTACTCATCCACGCGCACTCCGATTGGCTTTGTCCTGTCCTGAAGTATGGCTATCAGCTCGCGCTGCACCTCCTCAAAAAAGGCTGCCTCCTCCTCTGTTACGCCCTGGTCATCATCGCTGTCGCCAAAAAGCTCCTGCTCTACAAACTTAACAGGCTTTGTTTTGCTGAAAAATATACGGCAGACCTCCTCGCATGCAAGGCTCAGACACTTCTGCTCCACGTTTCTGTACTCTATGCCAAACCTTGGAAAATCGGTGCACACCTCACTAAGTGATGCCTCTCCTGCAGCTATGTACAAATCACACAGATTCTTGTCATTTAGCATAATGCAGCGCCCGCAATTGTTTGTGCGGATGCCATGCCCACCATCCTCCGTCTCATACATGCCATTTCTCAGGCGCTCTCCGACCTCTCCCGGCAGTGTCTGATAATACTCATATGAATCCTCATCAATATCAATCTCCCAGCCCAGACAACAGCTATCCTTGCATTCTCCGGCTATGCAGCTAAACTCTGAAAAATAATCAGGTACACGGACTATCATACTTCTCTCTCCTTCAGTAAATCTTCGTTTGTTGTATCACTGTGCTTATTTCTGAAGCGTGCTTCTATAGCCGCCCAGTCAGGATCCTCATTTCCCTTGAAAAAGTTGTAGCCTATGTATCCGATGCACCACACAAGCCCTGCAAAAGTCGTAGAAAATGCTATCTTTATGATGCTCTTAAGCAAAAGTGGAAGCGTCAGCATATCATTGCCAAATGCCATGATAATCACATGAATAGGCTTAATCAGCATAAGATAGCCTCCCACATAAAGCGCTGCCAAAATACCAAGCGCATAGCACAGTAATCCTAATAATTTGTTGCATTTTTTCTTCATTTCAAATCCTCTAATCATATTTTCGTAAATTCCAGTATGGACACCTCTCCTGTTGCTCTTGTCTTTTCCATGTCTATCACACGCTGGTTTGCAGAGCCCTTGAATTTGAGCGTGATATCCTTCTGCTCCTCTATAAACGGACCATCTACCAGTACATCTATCATAGATAAAAGCTCATCCGTATACTCTGTGTGCTTGCGTCCGTTTTCCAACAGTTCCTCGTACAGATATCCTGTGTAGGCCCACACGTCCTTATTGGGATAACTCTCCTTAACTCTTCTCATAAACGGCACAAGTGCCTGCTGATTTTCCTCCTCAAAAGGATCACCGCCTAAAAGGGTAATTCCCTGCACATAGGAAGGCTTAAGTGAGTCGAGTATCTCGTTTTGTATCTGCTCATCAAACGGCTCTCCATAGTCAAATTCCCATGTCTGCGGCTGAAAGCAGCCCTTACAGTGATTCCTGCAGCCTGATACAAAAAGCACAGTGCGACACCCCAGTCCGTTCGCGATGTCACAATATTTTATTCCTGCATAGTTCATATATTTTCCTCGTGTCTTAAATTATAGTTCCATTTAAAAATTGCACTGCCTATTATTATAACATATCCTATCACACTTAGATAGTCCGGTATCTGCTGCAAAAAAACAAAGCCCAGCAGAGCGGCAAAGATAACCTGCGAATAGTCGAACACCGATATCTCCTTTGCAGGTGCCTTGGTGTATGCCTTTGTGATTGAAAGCTGTCCGCCTGTAGCTGCAGCTCCTGCAAAAAGCAGCATGACAATCTGATATGCACTCATAGGCTTTGCTCCGACAAACAGAAACGGAGCCGTCACTATACATGAAAATACCGAAAAGCACATGACTATCACAGGCCCTCTCTCTCCCTGCTTACCTAGCTTTCGCACAAATGAATACGCTACACCTGCGCCAAAGCCTCCTATTACACCAATCATGGCATTTAAAAACTGCACATTCATGGATGGCTTCACCACAAAAACAGCACCTATAAACGCCGTCACCACGCACAGCCACTCTGTCCTGTTAGCTTTCTCCTTAAGCACAAAATATGACATGATTATAGCAAAAAACGGTGACAATTTGTTTAAGATATTGGCATCTGCGATGGCCAAATGGTCAACTGCATAGAAATTGCATATAAGCCCTGTTGTTCCAAAGAGGCTCCGCAGAAAAAGTCCTTTCCAGCTATCTTTTTTTATTTTGAAGCCTTCATCACTTTTTGCAAGTAAGATAACAGCCGCTACCGCTGCTACCGCATTCCTGAAAAAAGCCTTCTGCATGGTCGGCAAATCTCCCGACATCCTCACAAAAAATGTCATCAGGGCAAAAAAGAACCCTGCCATTATGATATATATTATTCCTTGTTTCTTATCGTTCATACTAATAGTATAACGTAGTATGTCAAGAGGGAAAGAATATAAGAAGTCAACCGTTTCACTCCGCAAAAAGGACCGCCCGGTGAGCGGTCCTTTTAAGATGAAGGGAAAAATATAAAAGAAAATAGTTTTAATCAATGGTCTGTGTCAGCCCTTCACACTTCCCATGGCAACACCACCTACGATGTGCTTTGAAAGAATAAGGTAAACAACTATTACAGGAAGGATAGAGAATGTAATCATCATGTATACCTTTCCCATATCAAACTTTAAGAAGTCTGCACTTCTAAGCTGTGCTAACAGGATTGGAAGCGTCTTCTTATTGTTTTCGTGTAATATAAGTGCCGGAGTGAAGTAATTGTTCCAGCTGCTTACAAAGGAGAAAATTGCCTGTACTGCTATTGCCGGCTTCATCAATGGAAGCACTATATGATTAAATGTCCTAAACTCTCCGGAGCCGTCAATTCTGGCTGCCTCAATCAGAGACAACGGAAGCGAGCTCTCCATATATTGCTTCATGTAAAAATATGTGACCGGTGAAGCAATTGTCGGAACTATAAGTGGAATAAATGAATCCATCAGTCCCATGCCTGTTACCAATTTAACAAATCCAAGTGCTGTAACCTGTGTAGGAATCATCATAACCATCAGTATAAAGGTAGAGATGAATTTCTTGGCCTTGAACTCATATGCATGTATGGCATAAGCTGTCATTGTCGAAAAATATACACACAGTACTGCACTGCAGGCTGCTACAAAAAGGCTGTTAAACATACCTCTTATGACCGGAAGTGTGTCATGTAAGAGTGAGTTCCAGTTGTCAAGCAGATGTGTACTCGGAATTGCAGTAAATCCTGCCTGAAGCTCTCCGTTTGACCTGGTTGCATTGATTATCATTACGTAAAACCAGAACAGACAGAAGAAAGAAATTATTACAAGCACGATATATGCTAATGCACGTCTGGCATGGATTCCCATACCTTTATTTTTTTTATTTACATTTGCTGCCATATCGACCTACTCCTTTCTCTTATCATCGTTGCCGCTGAGCTTGAATACCGCTATACTAAGTATTGCCGTGATGATAAACAGTATGACTGACAGTGCACCGGACATTCCATAATCCTTACTGTACAGACGTTTGTTTAAGTACATGATAAGTGTCATGCTTGACCTGACCGGATTACCGGTTCCGTTTGTCAAAATCTGTGGTACATCAAAGAGCTGTAAGCCACCGATAAGTGATGTAATAATTACATATATCAGTATCGGCCTAAGGAGCGGAAGTGTTATCTTAAAGAACACCTGTGTGGATGTTGCTCCATCCACCTCTGCCGCCTCAAAAAGCGATGTATCGATTCCAAGCATACCTGCCATAAGCAGGATGGTTGTATTACCAAACCACATCAGACAGTTCATCAAAGCAATGAGTCCTCTTGTACTGCCCACATGTGACAGGAACTTGTATGGCTCTGAAATAAAACCTATCTGCATAAGCAGATTGTTTATCGGTCCCCCATCAGCAAACAATGTAAAGAATAACAGTGAAAATGCTGAAGCCATAATCAGATTCGGCAGATATATAACTGTTTTAAAAAATCTTGTTCCCTTGAGCTTTAAGCTGACATCCGAAAACCATGCTCCAAGGAGCAGTGATAAGAATATCTGCGGTATGAAGCACATGATCCAAAGAACCATTGTGTTCTTAAAATACTGCCAGATATCACCGGATGTGAACAATTTTTCATAATTTTCAAATCCAACAAAATTTGGTCCTATTTGTGTAAGACCTGACATATAATTTTCAAAAAAGCTGTTGTAAATTGTAGTGATTAACGGTACCAGCTGAAATACTACGTATACAACGATAAACGGAATCAGAAAGATATAGCCCCATTTGTTATATCTGACCGCTTTACCTCCACTCTTTTTCATAATACCTACCTCCCAACTGGTATTGTAGTCAATGGTGATGTAATGCTGTTAACTGATTAGCTTTGATTTTTAAAAAATACCCCGCCTGCCTGCTAACGCAAGGCAGACAGGGTATTTATTATTTTATATTGTTAGTTGTATGGTCAATTCATAAACTATCGTAACTACCTTATTCTGTGAGGTCAGGATATTTCTCGCGAACTGCCTTCTTGAAGGTTTCAATAGCCTCATCCTTAGAGCAGTTTCCTTCGAAGTAATCCTTCATAGCCTTCTGGAACTCCTCGTTGCAGCCCTGGTCATATGCTGAAAGGTTGCTTAAGTCAAGAGTCTTAACACCTGCTATATACATTGGTAATGGATTCTGTCCGCCAAGTACTGTACTTGTGTAAGGCTTATCGTCCTTGCCCATGATTGTTCCGTCTGCAAGACCATCCATAACTGTGCTGTTGTTTACGAAATCGTCATCCTTTACAACGATATCCTTCATAATATCATCGTCTGTTGTCATCTTGAGCATGATATCCTTTACAAGATCAGCATTGTCTGTTCCTTCTGCTGCACAGATCCATGTACCGCCCCAGAAGAAGCCCTGTGGTCCCTGAGCTGCACCCCAGCCGCCCTGGTTTCCGATAGAACCTGACTCATCTGCTGCCATTGAGAAGTTTACTAACCATGCAGGTCCAAAGTATGAGAATACTTTTCCTTCAGGATAGAAGCCCTTCTTCCAGTCATCTGACCAAAGATCTGCTGTTCCTGTCTCGCCTGCGTCTACAAGCTTCTTAGAATCATCAACCCACTTCATGATGTTGTCATCAATCTGGATTTTCTTGTCATCGCTGACCCATTTCTTTGAAACGTTGTTAGAGTATACACGGTATGTATCGTTTGCTGTAGATGTCATCTTGTAGCCTGCTGCTTTCATCTTCTCAGCTGTAGCATTGAAGGTATCCCAGTCAGATACTGACTTCTGAACCTCATCCGGATCATCTGTTCCAAGTACCTCTTTTGCTGCTGCTCTGTTGTAGAAGAGAACACCCGGGCAGCCCTGCCATGAAAGACCCTTCAGGTTGCCATCAGAATCAGTAACAACATCCTGTGTATACTTGTACTGCTTAGAGATATCACTGTCTGTAATTCCCAGATCCTTGATTGACATTGTGTAATCAGAGTCTACATACTTTGGTGCGTAATCAGCCTCTACCAGGAAGAGATCAATCTTGTCATCTGCCGATGCATCAGCCTGCTTCAAAAGTGTCTCATCCAGGTTGTTCTGGTATGCATTGTTCTCATTAGGTGTAATGTTCCAGACTACATCGATATCTCCGATTTTGCCATGTGTTGCATCCACCTTCTTGTAATCAGAATAGTGGTCAGTGATACGGCTCTGGAATTCATCATTCCAGCAATAGATGTTGAGTGTCTTGCCATCGTTTGTCGCTTCTGTTTTTGTGCCTCCATTCTTATCAGACTTTCCTGTGTCGGATGTATCTCCGCTGCCACAGCCTGCCAGTAATGATGTTGCCATTGTTGCGCAAAGTAATGCGCTTACGAGCTTCTTTTTCATAGAAAATCCTCCTTCTCGCTTCAGGTTGAAACCTGTTAGTAAATGTTAGTAAAAAAGTAGTAAAATATATTAAATTCTGCCTACGGACTCCCCCTCCAGCAAAATTCCTTCAACAACAGCTCTCTCTACAAGTGCTGTTTTAGGCTTTTTAATGATGCTTATCAATCTGTCCGCTGCCTCCTTGCCTATCTTGTCAGTGTCCTGTCTGATAGTGGTAAGCTTCGGGCTTAGCATCTGTGAAACTCTTGTGCCATCGTATCCGGCTATTGATATATCCTCCGGAATCCTAAGACCTCTGTTTCTTATGACATTGATGCCTCCGATTGCCGCCGTGTCATCCGGATAGATGATACATGTAGGTTTGTCAGGTAAATCGAGTAAATATTCTGTCTGCTTTGCAACATCCTCTGTTTCCAGATACCTTGCTTCCCTGACATATTCCTCCGGAACATCTATTCTATGATTCTCAAGTGCCCTGTAATAAGCTGCCAGCCTGTCGCGTGTAACACTCGAAAAATCCTCTCCATGTATGTAAGCAATTTTCTTATGTCCCATACTTATAATGTAATCAAGCAAGTCTCCCATACACTTCACATTGTTGGAGCAGACCGCTGAACAACTGTAATGTACGTAGTCAATCGTGACCACAGGTATGTCACTGTTCATCAGCTCCTGCACCTCATTGTCCTGAAACCTGGCACATACGATTACGACTCCATCAAAATTTCTATACTTACAGTGCTCCAGGTATGATAATTTCTTGCCGACCGGACTGGTATTGATAAATGTAATATCATATCCAAGCATCTCAGCCTGTGCCTTGATTCCGTTTAGCACTCCGGCAAAATACTCATGTGTAAGTCCCATCTCAGCCTCATCGAAATACAGTACTCCGATGTTGTCCGACTCATTTGTCTTAAGAACTCTGGCTGCAGCATTAGGAAGATATCCCATTTCCTTAGCTATTTTCTTTATTCTGTTTTTGGTCTCAGCGCCAATATCCTTCTGATCATGTAATGCCTTGCTGACTGTCGCTGTCGAAACACCACATCTTTGTGCTATATCTTTCAGTGATACCATATCGTTTCCTCATTTCGAATTGGTTGCTTAATCGTTTTCGTATCTTTACTATACCACAAGTTGTTGATTTTGCAACCCCCTAATTTACATTTTGAATATTTTTCACATTTTCAATCTTATAATATTGTGCATTATGTATAATCATATATTGTATTTTTAAACGTTTACGCTTTTCATCTTATTATATACATTCATTGTTGCTCAAGTAATATTATTTCATCAGCATTTTTTACTATAATTATGCATCACCCTTTGTATATATGTCATAAAACCACTGTTTTTTGTTGTTTTGCGCTTGATTTTTTAATTTTTCCAATATATACTTCTATATATAAGCTACTTAAACGTTTGCGTACATTTAATAAAAAAGGAGATTTTATATATGAAATTTGGACACTTCGATGATCAAAACAAAGAGTACGTCATCACCTCTCCAAGGACTCCGTTACCATGGATCAACTACCTCGGATGTGAGAATTTCTTTTCTCTGGTATCAAATACCTGCGGTGGCTACAGCTTCTATAAGGATGCAAAGCTTCTGCGTCTCACCAGATACCGCTACAACAACGTGCCATACGACAGCAACGGACACTACTACTATATAAAGGATGGCGACACAATCTGGAATCCGGGCTGGATGCCTTCTAAGACCGAGCTTGACTCATACGAATGCCGTCATGGCATGGGCTATTCTGTTTTCACAGGAGTAAAAAACGGCTTAATGGCTCAGCTTACCGACTTTGTTCCTATGGACTCTACCTGCGAGATCAATAAGCTCACATTAAAAAACACATCTGATAAGAAAAAAGACTTTTCGGTTTTCTCATATGTAGAGTTCTGTCTGTGGAATGCCATGGATGACATGACTAACTTCCAGCGTAACTTCTCTACCGGAGAGGTTGAGATTCACGCCGGTGGCTCCCAGCTCTTCCACAAGACAGAATACAGAGAACGCCGCAATCACTATGCTGTATATGCTGTAAATGCCTCTGTTGACGGATTTGACACAGACAGGGATTCATTCTTAGGTGCCTACGGCGAAAACAGCGCGCCTTCCGTTGTAGTAAATGATCAGTCTAAGAACTCTGTTGCAAGCGGCTGGGCTCCTGTCGGCTCTCATCACCTGAAGGTATCTCTTGAGCCAGGCGAAGAAAAAACATATATATTTGTACTTGGATATGTAGAAAACCCTGTGAACGAAAAATGGGTTGGACGCGCTGAAGACGGAATCATAAACCGAGCTCCTGCCGATGCACTCCTTGCAAGATTTGACACCACCGAAAAAGCCGACGCTGCTTTAGCAGAGCTTAAGGCTTACTGGGATAAGCTGCTTGGTCACTTTAGTATCTCTTCATCGGAGGAAAAGCTTGACCGCATGGTAAATGTATGGCATCAGTATCAGTGCATGGTGACATTTAACATGAGCCGCTCTGCTTCTTATTTTGAATCAGGCATCGGACGAGGCATGGGCTTTAGGGATTCATGCCAGGATCTGCTGGGCTTCGTGCATCTGATTCCGGACAGAGCAAGAGAGAGAATACTCGACATCGCAGCCACACAGTTTGAGGACGGCTCTGCTTATCATCAGTACCAGCCGCTCACCAAAAAGGGCAATGCCGACATAGGCTCAGGCTTTAACGATGACCCTCTGTGGCTTATCGCTGCTGCCGCTGCTTACATCAAGGAGACAGGCGACTACTCTATTCTTGACGAGTCAACACCATACGACAGCGATCCTTCAAAGGCTACTGATTTTATGGAGCATCTGCGCCGCTCCTTCAACTATACAATCAATCATCTCGGACCTCATGGTCTGCCACAGATTGGACGTGCTGACTGGAACGATTGCCTGAACCTAAACTGCTTCTCCGAGGAGCCGGGCGAGTCCTTCCAGACCTTCGGACCGTCTGAAGGGCCTAATGCCGAGTCTGTATTTATCGCCGGCATGTTTGTAAAGTACGGAAAAGACTATGTGGAAATCTGCAGACATAAGGGACTTTGCGACGAGGCCGCCAAAGCCCAAAAGGCTATCGAACAGATGGAAAAAACCGTCATGGATGCCGGATGGGATGGTGAATGGTATCTTCGTGCATACGACCACTACAAGCACAAGATCGGTTCCAAGGAATGTGAGGATGGAAAAATCTTTATTGAGCCACAGGGCTTTTGTGTTATCGCTGAAATTGGAAAGGATGAAGGACTCTGCCTTAAGGCAATGCAGTCTGTTGAGAAATATCTTGATACCAAATATGGTATCGTGCTCTTACAACCACCTTACCACAGATATCATGTGGAGCTTGGTGAAATCTCTTCCTATCCACCGGGATATAAGGAGAATGCCGGCATCTTCTGCCATAACAATCCTTGGATTTCTATAGCAGAGACTATTATCGGCCGTGGAAACAGAGCATGGCAGGTATACACCAGAACATGTCCTGCATACATTGAGGATATCAGTGAGATTCACCGCACTGAGCCTTATGTATACAGCCAGATGATTGCTGGAAAAGACGCTCCTAACTTTGGTGAAGCAAAGAACAGCTGGCTGACCGGTACTGCTGCATGGACCTTCCTGAATGTCTCACAGTATATCCTCGGTATCCGTCCTGACTACGATGGTCTTATCATAGATCCTTGTATTCCTGACACTATGGACGGCTTTACAGCTAAGCGCAAGTTCCGTGGCAATACTTACCACATTACTGTCAGAAATCCTGCTCACGTACAAAAGGGTGTGACTAGGCTCATCGTGGATGGCGCTACTATGGATGGAAACATGATTCCAGCTATTAACGGAACCGGACATGATGTTACAGTCGAGGTTACAATGGGTTAGAGATACCAGACAGGCCTCTGTACAGCTTCAAATATGACCTTGAATACGAAAATGCCGCCGCAGAGCAAGCTCTACGGCGGCATTTAGACTGCTGGTGATGTCCTTCCCATGTCTTTATTTCTTCTCCAAAGGATGCTGTTATGTAATTGAGACCTGCCACATATGCTCCTCGGTCTCTCCCATGTGAAACAGCTCTTTGGTCTGTTCATCATGGGTATCATCAGGCTCATAGTTGCCAAGAAGATGTATGAGATACTTCTCCTGCTCATCTGCCGGCGATACCTTATCAATGTGTTTTTGCAATTCCTCAAGAAGCTGCTTTGGCTCCATGTCGGCATCGACTGCGATTCCAAAGCACTTCTTCGCAAGACCTGCGGTATAATACAGCTCGTAGTTACTTACAAGCACTGATTTTTGGCATAAGCATTTGAGTATGATGCTTTGTCTGGCTATTGATGTAATCATATTATTCCTTTCCGAGTTAGCTGGAATACCTCTAAGTCCAAGTTATTTCCATTATACCCTATTTGCTTTTTGTTTCAAGAGTATAACATGATATAGCTAAAGATAACTTAAGAGAGTCCTATGAAGTGGCAACAAATCCCGTCAGGAAATAATAAAGTGCTCCCAGTGCCTTTCCAATAGCCATAGAAATCACTATAATCCCAAGACCGGCGCGAAGCTTCATGCGCTTATATATAATAGGGAATGTATGCAGTATTTCTGCGAGCGCCACTGCAATACAGCCGACAAATATGCCGACACACAGTCCATATATTGCAATAATTATATTCCCACAGATATTGCTTACAGGTACTTTGGGCATATTTGCAAAGTCCAGATTATATGCCGTATCTAGCACTGACGATATATTACCTGCCACCACACCACATATCATGACATTTTCTATAAGTATTATATTTTCTATCCTGCTGCACCGAAGTATACGCGGCACCACTCCTATCACGAGCACGAATGCAAATACACCGGCTGACACTCCTGCCCCTGCTAAAAACGCTATCACTGACAAAAATATTTCACGCAATATATATTCAAACATCCTGCTTTTCCTTTACCTTGTCTATTATTGTGTTCCACGTATCCTTATTATGCTTATCCATCTCCACTTGAATCGGTGTGACATCGTCGGATAGCTTACGCTTTCCGATATGATTAAAAAACAGTATGATTCCAACCGCCAGACCAATGCAGTAAAACACCTCAAGCACCGACACCTGTGGCTTGTCCACACCCATTATCTGCTTATAAAAATGCTCAAACACACCTGATATCGAAATATCATTATTGAAAGCCATGATTGTAAAAGCTGAACCAAAAAATATAAGTATACACACCGCTGCAACCTTTAGTGCTTCAAGAATCTTATTTTTGCTGTTGTCGTCATACTCTACAAGTACCTCCGGCTCACCAATGCTTATAACCTGTGCATCATCATAGATTTCCGTGATTTGCTCTATTATTTTCATTACAGATATCACGCTCTTTTTACCGCGTATCTTATCCACGATCATTCCCTTTATCTGCCCCTCATAGCGCGAATATTTACAATACACACTTGCTATATCATTGATGCAGACCTGCCTGCGGTGAAGTGTTTTCTGCTGTTCTGCACGTATATACACGAGAATTTTTTCTTTTGAGGTATCAGTATGCTCCGGCATTTTCATGCTCCCTTCGATTAATATTCATATGTATATAATTTCCATTTATTTTGATTTTATACACAAAATACACAAAATACACCGTCAATTGTAATCTGAGATTCCATACCCACATCTCAGACTGATTTAAAAAGTTA
>OHAI01000387.1_pt1 | contig 34984 bp, 22 predicted proteins | sample 1577091 | NCBI WGS metagenome assembly OHAI01 (sample SAMEA3541548, study PRJEB24748) | human gut metagenome | biome: human gut; feature: human-associated habitat; material: faeces | place: China | collected 2012
AAAGGAAAGGATTTGTTGTTGAGTGTAGTAAGGAAGAGGCAGAGCAGTCGGCTATGCAGAATAAGCAGACCCTTGAAGATAAGATTTATGAGTTCCTGTCTGATATGGGCGTTGTTTTTGAGGAATAGGAGGCAATATGGAACTGAAGATATACAACCCGCAGGTGCGAACGGACAGCCGAAAGGTATCGGTCTGTCCCTCTGGCGTTTCAATGTCGGTGCAGGCAGTGCGGAACAAGGGGAGGCTAGTCAGATCGCCTCTCCCTGGATGCGAGCCGAGTGTTTTCTGAACGCGGATGGAACGTACGACTGGAACAAGCAACAAGGACAACGCAATTTTCTGAAACTGGCAAAGGAACGGGGAGTCAATAAATTCCTGGCTTTCCTGAACTCGCCTCCCGTACATTATACACAGAATGGATTGGCAACCAATACCGGTCGTGGAGGTACGGCAAATCTGAAGCCGGATTGTTATGAAAAGTACGTCCGTTTTCTGGCAGATGTAATACAGGGAGTGGAAAAACATGATGGCATCAAGTTCAATTACATCTGTCCTTTCAACGAACCGGACGGACATTGGAATTGGGTAGGACCGAAACAGGAAGGTTGTCCGGCAACCAACAAAGAAGTAGCTCATACTGTCCGTTTGTTAAGCAAAGAATTTGTAAGCCGGAATATGGATACGCAGATTTTAGTGAATGAATCTTCCGATTATCGCTGTATGTTCCGCACTCACGAAACAGATTGGCAACGGGGTTATCAGATTCAAGCCTTTTTCAGTCCGGATAGTGTAGATACATATTTAGGAGATACTCCGAATGTTCCCCGCCTGATGCTTGGTCATAGCTATTGGACAACGACTCCGTTAAGCGAATTACGTAATATCCGCTGCCAGTTGCGGGATACCTTAGATAAACATCAAGTTGGCTTCTGGCAAACGGAGACTTGCATCATGGGTAATGATGAAGAAATTGGTGGTGGAAATGGTTACGATCGTACAATGAAGACTGCGCTCTATGTGGCACGTATCATTCATCATGATATTGTGTATGCCAGAGCTGAAAGCTGGCAATGGTGGCGTGCCATTGGCGGTGACTACAAAGACGGACTGATTCGTGAGTATACAACAGACGATAACTTCTTGGATGGTACAATAGAAGATTCTAAACTGATGTGGGCTTTAGGAAATTATAGCCGTTTTATCCGTCCGGGAGCAGTCCGGCTATCTGTCTCGGCTTTCGATCAAACAAACGCTTTCATTCCTGATGGCGACACCGACCAGCAAGGATTGATGTGTTCTGCTTATAAGAATGTAGACGGAACGTATGTGATGGTAGTTATTAACTATGCCAATGAAGAAAAAGAGTTTTCTATTCATAAAGAAAAAGTAGGAAATACGCAATGGCAGATTTATCGTACTTCAGATAAAGAAGGGGAGAATTTGCTTCCGGTAGGAAAAGTGAAAAGTGGAAAAAACATTCAGATTCCGGCACGTTCCATTATAACGCTTCAGAGTAACTAATAAAAGCGATTTTATATTCTTTATTTTTTGAGGAGAATAATACATCTATGTGCCCGTCTATTGCTACGAAAGTAATAGACGGGCACAGTGTATAAGAAGAGGTATTTCATAGACAATAGAAGATATTTTCAGGTATCTATATCGCTTCTTAGAGTTACAGGGGTTAAAGCTGAAAATGCCATATATCAGTTTAGTTAAAACCCTCATGCAGACTATTATTTTATGAAAAGACATATTATCTTTGCCTGCATATATGAATATGTCTGTACCATGGTGATGAAAAAGTTTACGTTCTTGTTGATTACATTGTTCAGTAGTACCCTGATTCTTTTAGCCGATAATCCCTACCGTTCGTATACTGTAGCAGACGGACTGTCAAACAGTACGGTAAAAGCTATTTATCAGGATGAGATGGGATATATATGGTTAGGGACAAAAGACGGGTTGAATCGTTTGGATGGTTATGAAATTAAAAGTTTCTTTTATGAATCCGATGAGACCGTCAGACAATCCAATGATATTGTCAGTATTACAGGAGACAGGCAGGGCAGAATGTGGATTGGAACTTTTAATGGAATTACACTTTTCGATCCCTTTGAAGAGAAATATATAGATTTAGCCACTTTATATAAAGGTAGCGAATTGCCTCGTGGGGTGGTGGTTGGTTTGTCAATAGCAGCAGACGGAGCAGTATGGGTAGTTACCAAAATGGGGGTGTATATCCTTCGGGATGGAAAATGTACCTGTCTGGAAGCGTTGAGAGGACTTTATATAAACAGTATGGCACCCAGTGCAGATAATTCTCTTCTTTTGAATGTAGCAAACAAAGGCATCCTTAGACTGGATACACGAACCTCCCGTTTCTCATATATTCTGAAAGGGCCGGATTATCCGGCATTTCTGAAAATCTTTCAGGACGAAAAAGAACGTACCTGGTTGGCCTCTTCTCTAGATAATTTACAACTTTATAATCCGGCTACCAGTACAGCAACAAAAATTGAAGTGAACTTACCGGCTGACATGAGTCTATGGAAAGGACAGGTGCACGATATAAAGGTGTATAACGATTCTCTTCTACTATTAGCTACAGATAATGGGCTAGCAGTGATGAATGAACATACACATGTTATTAGCCGGACATTTGAAGAATGTATTCCTTCCGGACTGCTTGTTAACCGTCGTTTGATGAGCCTTTACAAAGACAAACAAGGATCGTTATGGTTGGGAACCTTCAATGAAGGTGCTCTGTTTTATAATGCCAGACAATATCTATTCCGTTATCATCCGCTCACTTTGAATATAAATCAGCCGATACGAGTAACCGGGAAATTAATAGAGGCACAAGGAAAATTATGGATCGGACATAATAGAGGGATATGTACTTTAAACCTGGCTAATGGTAAAGTGGAGGAAGTTCGGTTGCCAATAGGAAAAGTAGGAGCTAGCGAAGATGAAGTATACTATATGTTTCAGAATAATGAGAATGAGATACTTTTCTATGTACTCAATAAAGGAGTATACTCGCTGAATCTTCGAGATCTTTCTATTAGTAAGGAAATGATGGATATGTTCCCCCCGGATGCACAGATACGGGCTATGGCAAAAGATGTGCAGGGAAATATCTGGATTGCAGAGGATGAACTGTCTTGCTACAATCCCAAGACAAAAAAACTTAGCCGTTCTTTTTCGACAAATCAAGATGGAAACACGCGTTTTATGCTGACGCAGGACTTGTTAGCGTATGGCTCCAGTATGTTGGTAGGCGGGCGTACGAGTGGAGTGTGGAGTTTTCCTTATCATCCCAATAATGCAGCCCATTACTTTAAAGGCAATCAACTTGATTTTGATGAACTGAAAAATAAAAATGTGAGTCTGCTTTATTTGGATAGCCAGCACTACCTTTGGGTGGGAACATATAATATGGGTGTATATCGTTGCCATTTGGAGAGAGGAACTATCGATCATTTCGGTATAGAACAGGGTCTCATACACAATTCTGTCTGCGGTGTACTCGAAGATAAAGAAACCGGAGATTTTTGGATATCTACTGTGATCGGACTTTCCAAACTGTCAATGAAAGATTCCAGAATTGTCAATTATACCAAAGATACGGGGTTCCCTTTGAATGAGGTTTCCCGGAATACTCTGTTACAGGTAGAGGATGGGAGGATTTATGTAGGTGGCAACAATGGTATAGCAGAGTTTGCTCCCCGGGAAATTATCGCCGGTCAAGAGAGACTATTACCTGTAGTACATGTATCTTCCGTAAATAGTCTCGACTCCGACGAAGGAGCCGACCGGGTACAATACGATAATGCACGCAGTTTGGAACATGTGGAATTATCCTATAAGAATGCCGCCGTACTCATCAAGTATTCCCCTTTGGATTATATCTTTCCGAAAGGATATAAATATGCTTACCGGATGGAGGGACTTGACCAGAATTGGAATTATATTGAACGTAATGAAGTCATTTATTCGCATTTGCCAGCCGGGGAATATACTTTTTATATAAAAGCATGTAACAGCGATGGCATTTGGGGGGATGCGACAGGTATCGATGTCGTGGTTCATCCTCCTGTCTGGCTCACCGGATGGGCTAAAGTGATCTATGTGCTTCTGGCACTGATGCTGGTGGGAGGCGTGCTGTATTATTTCTACAAGCGGAAATCGGATAAATATCAGCGGAGGATAGAAGAAATAGAAAAAGAGAATATTGAACGTAATTATCGGATGAAGATAGAACTTTTCACCAACTTCTCACATGAATTACGTACTCCGCTGACTTTGATTACCGGCCCGGCGGAAGATATTTTGCAGGATGAGACGCTGCCTCATAAATTCCTTTTCCCGATGAAGCAGATTTATAAAAATTCGAATCGCCTGCTTTTGCTTGTCAACCAACTAATGGATTTCCGAAAGTTAGAGTATGGAGCTATGACATTAAAGTTGAGTCGTGTCAATATAGGGACTTTCCTTACCAGCCAGATTGATAGTTTCTCGGATTTATTACATAAGAAGGAGCTGACAATCGGATATGACAATGATTATTATGGGGATAATCTTTGGATGGATACAGACCTGATGGAAAAAGTTATTTTCAATCTGTTATCGAATGCTGTGAAACACTCTCCCAAAGGCACGCAGATAAAAGTTCGTTCAGTGGAGAAAGCTGGCAGTGTTGTGATTTCGGTGAAAGATTGTGGGGAAGGAATCTCGGAGGAGAATTTGTCGAAGATATTCGATCCGTTTTTCCAGGTAGAGCAAGGTAGCAAGTCAGATCTGTTTGGTAGTGGCATCGGGTTGAATATGGTGCAATATGTAGTGAGACTGCATAAAGGGAAAATATCAGTGGAAAGCACACCCGGACATGGAGCCGAGTTTTTGGTGGAATTGAACTTGGGAAAAGAGTGTTTTGCCGGGGCGAATGTAGAGTTTGTTGAAAATCGTGAAGATACCTATCTGGAAAAAGTAAGGAGGGAGTGTATTGCTCCTATCGAAGAAGAGAAACCGGCTTCAGTAGAAGATGACAACCGTTATCGTGTACTTGTTGTAGAAGATGATGACGATATGCGCCAGTATATTGTGTCTTTGCTATCCCAACAGTATATTGTGTACGAAGCTTCCAATGGAAAGGAAGGATTGAAAGAAGCGGTTGAACAGATTCCCGATTTGATAGTCAGTGACGTGATGATGCCGGTTATGGATGGGCTTGAATTATGTAAGGCAATTAAAGAAGAGATGATTACGGCCCATATACCTGTTGTCTTGTTGACAGCAAAGGCCTTGAATGAGCATATTGAAGAGGGCTATAGTGTGATGGCAGATGATTATGTATTAAAGCCATTTGCTCCGAAAGTATTATTGGCAAAACTGGATAGTCTCATCAAAAATCGGAATCGTCTTCGCCGGATTTTCTGTGAAAAGCTGGATACTATTGAAGTTCCCGTAGCTGAACTTAGTGCTCAGGATAGTTTCATGCAACAACTGATGGAGCTAATCCGTGAAAGAGTACATGATCCTAACTTGTCCGTTAACGATCTGCATGAAGAATTGGGCATGAGCCGTTCGCAGTTCTTCCGGAAAATAAAGGCTGTTTCCGATGTATCACCTAATAAACTTATTTTGAATGTCCGCATGAAGCTGGCTGCCGAGAAATTGGCCACAGGTAAATATACTGTTTCTGAAGTAGCTTATGATGTCGGATATTCTGACCCTTCTTATTTTAGTAAAGTTTTTAAATCTACGTATAACATCGCACCTGCCAATTACCTGAAGCAACGGATGTAAAATCGTGTTTCTCTGGTAAAAATGTCCCAGACAGAGTGTTCTGGGCTTATTTTGCAGGTCTTTGATACTATTTTCCAAGTCGAGCGGGTGAACATTCTCTATGTTTGCACCGCTAAGGAATAGTAAATGATTTATTAACCTTGTAAAATTTAGTTTATGAACGACAAAGAAAAGCAAGAAAAGAGTTCTTATGAAAAACTAAGGTTTCTGGCGACTCTTTTTGTGTTATGCTTGAGCACGATGGCTTGGGCGCAGATGAAAGTCACCGGGACAGTGGTCGATATGATGGGGGAACCCATTATTGGCGCCAATGTGGTGGAAAGTGGGAATAAAACTGTAGGTACAATTACCGACCTTGATGGTAAGTTTACCCTGAATGTAAGTAAAGAAGCAACGTTGGTCATTACTTACGTAGGTTTTACAGAGAAAAGAGTAAAAGTGAACGGCAGGTCACAGCTTACCATTAAACTGGAAGAAGATTCTAAAACGTTGGATGAAGTGATCGTGGTAGGATACGGTTCAGTGAAAAAGTCGAATCTGACTACTTCAGTTGCTAAAATTTCCTCCGATGCGATTGATGGACGCCCTATTACCAGTCTAAGTGATGCACTTTCCGGTCAGTTGGCAGGCGTACAGACACAAACATCAAGTGGAATTCCGGGTGAAGAGATGCAGATTCTTGTCAGAGGAGCAAGCTCCATTAATGGTTCCTCTTCTCCGCTAATTGTGGTGGATGGTGTAATTACAGAATCCATGAGTGATGTAAATCCGTCAGATGTAGCTTCTATTCAGGTATTGAAGGATGCTGCCGCTACCTCTATTTATGGAGCCAGAGGTTCGGCGGGAGTTGTGCTGATTGAAACCAAGCAGGCAAGTGGGTCTAAACCGGTGATTACCTGGGAATCATACATTGGTACACAAAATGCGGTGGGATTACCCGAAATGATGACAGCAAAAGAATGGCTGGCATATAATATATGGTATACCAATGCCAAGTATTTGAATAAAGGAGGAACGAATAGTATGTATGTTCCTAATAAGAAAAGATCCTCCGGCGATCAGATCAACGAACAATGGTTGGTGAATCCTAATTCAGATGTAGCCGACTGGACGTTTAGAAATGACATTCCGACTACCGACTGGATTGATCAGATTATGCAAAATGCCCTGACTCATAATCACCAGGTATCTGTTTCCAGTAAAGGAAAGAAATATTCTATCTATCTTTCTGCCGGTTATCTGAATCAGGAAGGTATTGTTAAAAATACAGGTTTCGAACGTTTCAACTTCCGTTTGAATGCTTCGGTAGATCTGAATAGATATATCAAGGCTGGCGCTACGTTTGCCCCTACTATTTCTCACCAGGATAAAGGAGAGTCTGAAGGAAAGGATAAACAGATCATGAATGCATTGCTCATGCCTCCTATCATTGGCTTGGATGAAAATACCCGTGAATATGGATTCAATGCAAGCTATCGTAATAACGTGAACCCTTACGAAAGATTGATGTCAGTAGTAGATAAGAGAGAAAAGAAAACCTTCAATACCTCTTTGTGGGCGGAAGCAAAAATCATAAAAGGATTGACTTTCAAAACATTGTTCAGCTATAACTCGGACATGAGAATTGATGAGTACTTCCTTCCGGCAAATGTACAGCCCAATAATGGCTCGACTACGCAAGGAACTACCTCTACTCTTAGCATAAGCCGTACCGGTATTCAGAATACGTTGACTTATAACACAACACTGAATAAGAAGCATGCTTTAGAGATTCTGTTGGGGCAAAGTATTGACGAACGTAATGAATTCAGGACAAGTTTGGGAGCAATGGACTATCCGCTGGAAAGTGTACCGACCCTCAATATGGGTGCTACCCCTACGGAAGCCAGCAGTTCAAGAACCATTGTTCGTACTTCATCGCTTTTCGGACGTGTGAACTATAATTATGCAGATAAATATCTGGCTTCAGCATCAGTGCGCCGTGATGGTTCTTCTCGTTTCGGTCCGGGAAATCGTTGGGCTGTTTTCCCGTCCGTATCAGCCGGATGGAAGATCAGTGGTGAGGAATTTATGAAAGATATCAAAGTTATCAACCTGTTGAAACTACGTGCTTCCTGGGGTATGTCCGGTAACGACCGTATTGGTACTGCCGATTATATTCCTAATTATGATGTGACTAACACCGTGTATGGAGGAACTTCACAAGTGGGTGTGTATGCAAAGAATATAGCCAATGACAAACTTAAATGGGAGACAACCAAAGCATTTGATATTGGTTTTGACCTCTCTTTATTCAATAATCGTGTACAGTTGAATGTAGACTATTATATAAATAAGACAGATGATTTGCTTTATTCTACGAAGTTGCCTGCTGCGACCGGTTTCAGTACAGTAAAAACCAATCTTGCATCTATTGAAAACAAAGGATGGGAGATAGACCTGACGACAGTCAATGTACATACTAAAGCATTTAAATGGTCAAGCTCGCTCAATCTGGCAACCAATAAGAATAAGGTGCTCGATATGGGAGGAAATGATAATGTAATTACAGAAGCCTATGATGCTCGTTTTATCACAAAGGTGGGAGGTCCGATTTCACAATTCTATGTTTACCGTACGGATGGTTTGTTAACAAACGACGACTTTGAACTTGGTCCTGATGGTAAGTATGACAAATCCCGTCCTCGTGTTCCTGTCCTGACCAACCAGATTCCCGGAAATGTGAAATATGTAGATATGGACGGTAATGGGGAAATCAATTCCGACGATATGGTTCCTTATGGATCGAATGATCCGGATCTGACATACGGATTCACCAATCGTTTCTCTTATAAGAACTTGGAATTAAGTGTATTCCTTCGTGGACAAATCGGTGGTAAGGTGCTTTATCTGGCTGGTCGTAGTTTGGATACGGGACGTGGAAATTACAATGGATTGAAAAGATGGCTACATGCTTATAAAGAAGAATATGCCGGAGGAAATCCGATACCGACAAGTCTGGGAGTAGACATGTCCTGGGATGGTAAGACTCCATTACCTTACGGACTTGGCAACAACTCTCCTCTTAATAAGGACGGTCAAATGCACATGACAGACATGGCTATTTATAATGCTTCTTTCTTGCGGATACAGAACGTCAGCCTGACTTATAAATTGCCTAAGAAATGGTTGAGAAAATCTCATATTCAGGCAGCTAAAGTCTATGTGACGGCAGAAAACCTGTATACGTTTACAGATTATATCGGTAATCCGGATGTAAATAGCTATTCGCCCAATAATCCGATGGTGCGTGGTGCGGATTATACCACTTATCCGCAGTCGAGAAAGTATATATTCGGAGTTAACTTAACATTTTAATCTATTGCCATTATGAAATCATTTTATAAATTAATAGTAAGTATAAGTTGTCTGTTCGCACTATCTTCCTGTGAAGGATATCTGGATGTGGAGCAACCCTCTATTTATACTGACCAGAACTATTATAAAACGCCGCAGGATTTTGAAACGGCGATTAATGGTTGTTATGCACAATTGCAGACTATCTATAATAAGAATTATATGGAAGCAATTGTCACTCGTGCCGACGAGGTTCGTAACTCTACCCCGATAGGACGTTTCATGGATACCCCGATGGAGAGCAAATGGTCAAAGCCCTGGTCGGCTTGGTGGACACTGGTGTTTCGTTGCAATCAATTATTAAGCAGGATAGATGCAGTGGTTTTTACCGATGAAGATCGTAAAGCATATATTACCGGAGAGGCTTATGCATTGCGCGGACTGGCTTATCTTCAGTTTGCCTGGTGTTGGGGTGGTGCTCCGTTGATTACTAAGGAAATTTCTCGTGAAGAAGTGTATAAGGTAGCACGTTCCAGTCAGGAGGATACTTACAAACAGGCGATTTCTGATTTTGAAGATGCGTTTAACAGGCTGCCTGACAGTTGGGCAAGCAGTGAGGCAGGCCGGGTGACGAAATATGCTGCTGCCGGTATGCTGGGACGTACTTATATGTATATGCATAATTACACGAAGGCGGCAGAATATTTGGGAAAAGTCATTGAACAGGAAGGCACTCTTTATGAACTGGCTGGTAAATATGAAGATTGTTTCAGTGACGAATATAATAATGGTAAAGAACGGGTTTGGGAAGTTCAATATCTGGGTGGTACTACTGGTAAGGCTTTGGGATTAAGTCAAAGTTTTAGTGGTTGGTTCATTCCTTCTACGCTGAATAAAGAGAAAGGGGACTATGCTAAGTTGAACGGCATTACGTTCAATGGTGCTTCCAGCTCCATCCGTGCTTCCATGTCCATTGCGGGCGACGGAGTGTATGAAACAGGAGATAAGAGAAGAGACTTGACAATAGTCAATAACCTGTATCTTGACAAGAGCGCTCCGCAGGCCGATGTATATGTGGTGCGGAAGTTCTTAAGAGCCGCTAAGAATGCGCCGACGGCAGTTGACGAATGGGGAAATAATATTCCTATCCTGCGTTATACGGATGTTAAGTTGATGTATGCGGAAGCACTGAACGAATTGGATTATGCTACTTATCTATCTACCGATATATTGCCAATTATCAATGACGTAAGAAAGAGAGCAGGTCTGTCTGCTAAATTGTCAAGTGATTTTGCCGATAAACAAGCGGTATTAGACTATCTCGTTAAAGAGCGTTTTGTAGAATTCTCTTTCGAAGGAATCCGCTGGCCGGACTTGATTCGTTGGGATTTAGCAGAAGAGGCGATGGCAACACACTTTGCCCTGGTAGACGAAGGTTATAATGAAACGACCGAACAGCCTACGTATGCAATGAAGTCATATAATAAATTGGCGCCTATTCCTCTGTCGGATATATTAGCTTATGGAAATAAGGATATTATGTGGCAGAATGATGGTTATTAATCGTTGGTTAACACAAAAAAAGAAAGCTATGATGATAAAAACATTGAGATATATGATGTTGGGTGCTGTGCTGGTTATGGCAGGGACCTCTTGCAGTGATAATGATGAATATGACAATCCTTCACGTCCGGTAGAGCCGGGTGATTCCTACTTCAGTTCGGAACCGGTTGAAGAAGGTCCTTCCCTCTTTGATGCCGCAACCATAAATACCAGTAAGATTCCCCGGGTCACTTCGAACAAGAATACTGGCCTGGATGAATACTATCCGTTAGATCCGGGAGATACATGGGCGTCGGTTATTCGTCCGGAACGTGTGAAGTTTTTTGAGAAATTCCTGAAAGAAGATATGATATTTGTCAATGGGGGTACGTTCCTGATGGGAGCTACGGCAGAACAGGGAGAAGGTGTACATATTGACGAACTTCCGGTGCATAAAGTAACTGTGAGCGATTTCTATATTTGCAGGTTTGAGGTAACACAGGAAATGTATTCATACGTAATGGGTAAATGGGAGAATTTCTCATGGAAAGATCTTGCTACTACCCGGTTGCCGATGGATAATCGTCTTTTCTCTGAAATGCAGACATTCTGTAATAAATTGAATGAGATAACAGGATTACATTTTACCTTACCTACGGAGGCGCAATGGGAGTTTGCGGCTCGTGGAGGCAGGAAAAGAACTTCAACGGTTTATGCCGGAAGTAATAATTTTGATGAAGTGGGCTACAATCTTTCCAATTGTTACCGTTTGCCGGAAGGACAGACTGGTATGCAGTTCTGGCCGGAAGAAGTAGGAAAAAAATTACCAAACGAATTAGGACTTTATGATATGTCCGGCAATGTAGCGGAAGTCTGCCTCGACTGGTACGACGAATATAGTGGTGAAGATCAGGTAGATCCGGTAGGTCCGGACGCATTGCCGTCGGATGTGCCTCAAAAACGAATCTGTCGTGGTGGAGGATGGAATACAAATACGAGTGCTTGCCGGGTTTCTGCCCGTGCTGCCTTTCCCGTAGATAAACGTAATAAGTTGATTGGTTTCAGGTTAGTACATCCTAAATTGGAGAATGTACAATAAGTGTTTGTTTTAAGGTATTGAATATTAATAGGTAGAGTAATGAAGAAGTATGGTATAATAGGGATCGTGTTTGTCGGGGTAGCGGTGATTTGTGCTTTCACATTTAGAGGGCATAAAGAGGCTGACTATTTGTTGACGGATTTTCCGGCAGAAGCTGATCCGGTGACGGTTGGAAACAAGATAGCCGATCGTTTTCTGGAGCAATGGCATTCGCAGTATGGCAGTCCGCTACGTGTAGACGAACCGCGTACACAAATCACTTATCCGGATGTATGCACTTGGTTGGGTGGATTGTGGTTCGCGCAGGCAACAAAAAACAGAGGCTTGGAGGAACGCTTGGAAGCGCGCTTCCAACCTCTCTTCACGACAGAGGCTTATCTGCAACCGCAAGCCAATCATGTGGATAATAATGTGTTTGGTGCTGTTCCTCTGGAATTATATATGCAGACTAAAGATGAAAAGTATCTGGCAATGGGTATGAAATATGCAGATACACAGTGGGATGCACCTGCAACGCAAGAACTAACCGAAGAAGAAAAAGCATGGGCCGACAAAGGATATTCCTGGCAAACCCGTTTGTGGATGGATGATATGTTTATGATAACAGCCGTTCAGGCGCAAGCCTACCGGGTTACGCAGGATATGAAATATATTACCCGTGCTGCCCGTGAAATGGTAGTGTATCTGGACTCCCTCCAGTTGGACAACGGTTTGTTCTATCATGCTCCTTCTGCTCCTTATTGTTGGGGAAGAGCCAACGGCTGGATGGCTGTGGGTATGGCAGAATTGTTACGTATCTTGCCGGAAACGAATCCGGATTATGCGGAAATAATGGCTGCTTATCTGAAAATGATGAAAACGCTGAAAGAGACACAGAATGAAAAAGGAATGTGGAGACAGCTGGTAGACGATCCGGAGTTGTGGGAAGAAACATCAGGAAGTGCAATGTTTACGTATGCCATGATTGTAGGAGTAAAAAAAGGTTGGCTGGATGCGAAAGAGTATGGCGAAGTTGCCCGCAAAGGATGGATTGCTTTATGTAGCTATATTGATAAAGCGGGTGATGTGAAGGCGGTATGCGAAGGCACGATGATAAAAAACAGTCGTGAGCACTATATCAATCGTTTGGCATTGACAGGTGATCTTCACGGACAGGCACCCGTACTTTGGTGTGCTTATGCTCTGGTGACAGATTTTAAAACAAATAAGTAAACAAAAAAATCCATGAAAACACGTATCATATTCTTTTTCCTGATAATAGTTGCTTCGTGCATACAGGCACAGGTCCGCATGGTCGCCGGGCAACCAGTCTTGTTCGAAAAACAGGATGTGATTGATCTTGCTACATATAACTGGCCGCGTACATTGATAAGTTATGTAGTGGTATTTGATGGAGGAGTAAAAGAAGAAATGCTATCGTTAACGGATAAGAGCCAGGGTGTACCTGTTCCTTTTCAGTTATCGGAGAAAGTGGTAAAAAACGGATTCCTGCAACGCGCCAGAGTCAGTTTCTTTGCCGCATTGCCACAGGGGGGGAAATATGCGTATGAACTGGTCGCAACCGGGCGGAAGCCGGTTACTGTCGACAACCCTTTAGCAGTGGTATCAGAAGATGGACAGTTTTCAATAGGTAATAAAGATATGACTGTGTACATTCCCGCGTCACAGTCTGTAAAAGCCGGAAAAGCTCCGGCTCCGGTGTTGTCTGTGCAGAAAGGCGACCGGAAGATAGGGAATAATAGGTTGTATGCCCACCGTAAGAATGTAGAATGGATTGAAACGCTTCCGGTGGAGGTCGGTGAACTGTTTGTGAAATATCAGGTGAAGTACTATCTGGCAGGAAACGCTACGTATACTGCATGGATAAAGGTGGTACAAGGATATCCGTTTGTCATATTGGAAGAAGAGATGAACGGATTATCAAAAGAAGACCGGGTATATCTGGATATGTGTTGGGACAATTTTGCTCCGGTCAAACGCTTCGGTACACAATGGGACCGCGTGTTCGACAAGGTTTCACAATGGATAGGCATTGATACGCCTGTACATACCAGCTATTCTCAGGAAGACCCGCACTGGACAGGAATGGGATGGATCGAAGACCCTTCTAAAGAGATGATCTTCCGCATTTCCCCGTTTGGTGGAAATTCGGTCAGGGAACAGCCTCCTGTCATGTCTTTTTGGGAAGAGGGAAAGAATGCGGATGAATTGGGCGTCTTTGTTTACGATCATCAAAAGTGGGATGACCGGCAGTATGGTATCTGGCAGCCTACTCCTGATTTGAGTATTTATTTCCGGTATGATGATAACAAACTATACTTTAAATATCCGCTTGTCGATGGAAGCCGTTCTACGGCAATCGCCTTTTTCTCCGAAGAACAGGGACGGAAAGCAGTGGCCGGTTTTAATAAACGTATCGATGAGATAGCCAAAGCCGGAGGCGCGCATAAATCAGAGTTTTTGTCGTATCGGTATACACAGATGCTTCATCAGCAATATGCTTCTTTAAGCCTGGATAGGATAAAAGATTGGGAACTTGAATATGCTAATGACAAAAAACAACCGGAGAACCTGTTTACAAAGGATCATACCGGACAGACAGCGGAAAGTTTCTATCAGAATATGATTTCGTCCGCTTTTGCTTATTATCCGATGGGACTGAATTTTTATCCGGGGATTCATTCGATAGAACATCGTCCGGTATATTCCAAGTTGGTAGAAGGATACTTGTTTCATGCCCGGAGTTTGACGGAAAAGCAACGGAAAACAGTGAACGCTTTGTTTATTCTCGGAGGCTACGTGAATATGCTTGAAGAGATGAATGCCATCCGGAATTCATTGGCAGGTACCGCTAATATGGCCGCTGATGGTTGGTGTGTCCCGATGCAGACAGCCTATTTGTTTCCGGAGCATCCGATGGCAAAAGAATGGGGGGACTTTTTCGAGAAATGTCTGGAGATATACGGAGTGTTTTATACACGTCCCGAAGTAAGGACTTTCGAAGGTAAAGGCGGACGTTGGGTAGAAAGCCTGGGTGTTTATAATTGGGCTTATCTTCGTCCGACAGGGCATTCCAACATTGCAGGTGAATTATATGACGGGAAAAACCGTTTTGCCAGTTCGTATATGGTGGAGAGGGGAAAATGGCTGGTGGATATGCTGACCGCTCCCGTGTATAATTATAGAAATGTAGAAGGAGCACAGCCGGGCTATCCGGAAGGATGGAGGCCGGGAGATGCCTTGGATGAAAAATCTTTCACCCGTCAATATCCCGCTCATGGTGCGCATGGTGGGGGAACAACCGTAGATCGTCCCAGTTCATTGTTCGAATTGGGTGAATGGTTGTTTAATTATGATCCGATAGTAGCAGAGAATATATTCTGGGCAGGAACATTTGGCAAAGAGTTAGAGCATAAACCGAAAGACTCTGACTGGGCTGAAGTGTATAAGCGAATTCATACAGTAGATAACCGGGGTACAAATCCTCATCTGAAAAGCTGTAAATACGTGGGACACGGCATTGTGCTTCGTGCGGGAGTCGATACGCCGGAAGAATTATCCATCCATTTGGAGCAGGTGGACAAGGGACCCAATTATCGTTGGGGAAATCAGGCACAGGGAAATTCCGGTGGTATTTACTTTTATGCGCAGGGACAGATTTTTACAGGGCATGAGAATGAGAATACCGGAGATCACATCACCAATAATCTGGATGGTGTCACTAACTTCGGTGTCATGAAGAACGGGGAATTCCGTACCATCGGCATGAATGAGTTGACTGCTCCCTTGTATGACTTGGGTGTCGCACAGTTTGCGGAGTTACTGCCTGCCACCGGAAAAGATTTATATAGTTGGCCTGAATATCAGTCGCGTAGCATTTTGCTGGTAGGTACGGACTACTACTTGATTTTTGATGAAACAGGAACTAATTGGAGAGCGGCACATCGTTTTTCCTGGTTCACCGGGAAAGGATTTGAATATCCCCAAATTACTTTCCTATCTAAAAAAGCACGTGATGACCATTGGACTATGGCAGAAACTGCTACTTCCAGAGGCTTCTATCGGGATGCGTTTGGTTCGCTGCTTACGTTGGTTTCGCATAAAAAGGGAGAAGTGGTTCCGTTGCGTGGAAAATTGAAAAATATTCCTTTATTGGGAACTGAAGAGGTAGCTGATTTTATTCCGGCAAAGGAAGGGGCTTATCCTGAAGGAGTCATCGGTATTCGTGCTCCCCAAAGTGAGGATTTGGTATTTCGTGCAGGAAAAACCTTGGAATATCTTACGGAACAGGAAGATTTTGAAGGCAAAGCAGGAGTCATTCGACGGATGAAAGACGGCAGTCTGCAGTTGGCTTTGATTCGAGGTACTAAGATTGCTGCAGACGGGTTAGGTCTGTCGATGGAAGCCGGGGATGAGGTAGCGATTGCTTTGACTCGTGCCGTTGACGAAACTTTATTCGGTACGTTTAAGGCTCTGAAAGTAACAAAGGTCACTCTTACCGGAGTGACGCCCAAAGGGACTTTTTATATAGATGGAGTGGCTCAACCTGTCCGTGTGAAAGCCGGTCAGGCAGTGCTAACCCTTCCGGCGGGACAACATAGTCTGGAATACACAGCCGGAAAAGCAATGCCATTGCCTGCTGAAATCACAGATGTGGAATATGAGAAGAATCATTTCTTGATTTACTGGCAGAATCCGAACCGGTTGAAGAGCGTCCGGCTGGAAGTTTCTGTGGATGGTGGAAAACATTGGGAAACAGTGACGACAACTCTTCATTCTCCTTATAAGCTGTCTAAAGATGGATATAAAGATAAAATACATATCCGTGCTGTTGCTATGAATGGCAAAAGAGCAGCTTCATCCGCTAAGGAATATCCGGTTTATGTTACCGGTGAGGCTCCTCATTATCCGGAAGGAATCTGGATGAAACTGGATGATAACCAGGTGGAAATATCATGGGGAAAAGTGCTCGGAGTACAGAAATACCGTTTGTATCGGAGAGTAAAGGGGGAACAGGAATTTCGTCTGATATATGAAGGCAAAGCAAATTGTTTTGTTGATAAGACAGCAGCAGGAGTTTGTAAGGCATTTGCAATGCCCGGTTCATTGGATAATCGCTTGCAGGACAGGCACGGTTTGAAGGTGTATGAATATGCAGTGGCCTCTGTCAACGGAAATGGCGAAGGAGCCTTGTCGCCTGTTGAAAATACAGATCCCGCTTCGTGGAAGAATTGGTATCCGGCTGTTACATTGAAGTTCAAACGTCAATCAGCTTTCTGGATGCCTCCATATATGTCTGCGAATATGTCGCCGGAGAAGTATTATCCTGATTAATAACGTGCCGGTTTATGTCCGGTTAAAATGCCCGGTAGGGGCTAAAATAACAGAAATAAAATGAGAATAATATATTTTTTATGGGCGTTGGTGTTCGTTCTTTCTTCTTGCAAGGAGAAGCCCTCTACCTCTATTGTGTTGAAGAATCCTATAAATGAAGAGCGTGTGGATGAAAGCTTCAGACTTTCGCGTATGGAGTTGAGGGCAGTTGGAGACGAATTACTTCCTGTGGTGAAGAAAGCGGATGGAACATATATTCCTTGTCAGGTGGACGATATGGATCAGGATGGTTTATGGGATGAGCTGGCTTTTGTATATACCTTGGGCGGTCATGAAACGGTAGAGCTGTTGCTGGACTGGATGTCGGCTGCCGATTATCCGGTTTTTGAACGACGTACCAATATCCGCTATGGGAAGATGACTTCTCCGGGACAGGTGGAAGAATTATCCTCCGATACGCATGGAAAGCAGAATCTGCCCCGTTCGGTCAATTATCCTTATCAGATGGATGGACCGGCATGGGAGAATGACAAAGTGGGATTCCGCCATTATTTTGACGGTAGGAACTGTCGCGATTTATTTGGTAAGAGAGTTTCTGAAATGGTACTTGATACGGTAGGTCTCCGTGCAGATGGATATCCTGACAATACCTATCAGGTGTTGAGAGAATGGGGATGTGATATTTTAAGTGTGGCGAATTCTTTCGGACTGGGAGGAATTGCTATCCAGTTGCAGGATACGCTGTTGCGGATGGGAGTGGAGCAAAAAGATACAGTGGACATCATTGATTCTTCTCATTTTGAGGTGATAGCGGAAGGACCTGTACGTTCCGTCTTCCGGTTGGATTTTACGAGATGGGATGTGTTGGGAACAAAAGTCGATGTTCATGAAACGGTCACTATCTGGGCAGGTAAAAACGGATATGAGGAAGAAATACGTACTTCGCCGCTTCCGGAGAATGCGGTATTGGTAACAGGACTTGTTGCCAATAACAATACGAAGGAATTTGTAGAGAAGCAGTATGCAGGAAAATGGGTTTCCATGATTACACATGATAAACAGACGGTGAATAAGGATTACGAATTGGGTATGGCATTGCTAATCCCTAAGGATCAATTAGTGGAAACGTTCCATGCACCCGATGAAGGAAACGGAATTCTTAAAACATGGTGTGCCAAACTGAAACCGGGTAATAATGGATATCGTTATCAGGTGTATGCCGGCTGGGAACTAGGAGTGGATGATTTCTCTAAACGTGAGGAATTTATTCGTCTGGTCGATACGTATGCCGATTATTTAAATCATCCTGTTAGTATACATATTAATTAACCTGATAATAAAAGAATAGATGAAACCGAAAGTTTTTCAATATATAGTTCTCTCTCTGTTGTTGTTCTTCTGCACTTCGGCTTGTAATGATAGCGATGCCAGGGAAAACAGTAATCAGCCTTTGCCTTCAACTCCGGAGGAAGGGCAGGTAGAAGAGGCTGGTCCTTTTATGCGGGGGACTACTTATGAAGAAAGGGGAAAGTCGCTTATCGACTGTATGCTCCGGGTGTCTCCGGGTAAAGGTTACAGTATCAAGTATCTGGCTCCGTTCTATTATGCCAGATTGTGGAGTAATCATGAAACGGCGGAAGCAACGGCCAAACTGATTGAAATCTATCAATATCAGTTGGAACATATCGATGAGGTTTATCATTCAGATTCCGATTTGGAGTTCTTTGTGCATGCTACTATGCATGGATATATGCTTACGAAGACCCGGATGTCGGAACAGTTGCAGAAGAAGATAAAGGATTTCATGAAATTAGGGAAGTATGCAACTGATAAAGGTACGCTGAATATGAGGATGATGCGACAGGCAAGTGGTTTCCTTTGTGCTGAAGAATGGTCTGATTTTGTGGATGCGGACGGGCAAACTTCTTCCCAGCTAAAAAGCTATTTGCATGGCAGAATACTGAAAACCTTGAAATCTTTCTTCACAGACAACTGCCCTGAAGCCGACGCTTTTACTTATTTGGGAATAAATCTTCAGTATGTGAGGATGCTTGCAGAATTTAGCCGGGATGAAGAAATTCGAAAAACCGCTGCGACGATTTATCAACACATGGTGGCACAGCTGCTGTTACCTTGGAATCAGGGACTTTATTGTGCCAATCCTTCCCGTTGTAAAGGCTGGGCGAATTTATGTACCGGAAATTTGAGTGTAGACGTGCAGATTGGGCAGTTGGCCTGGCTGTTTTACGGAGGACAGAATGAGCGTAAGATTCGTTTGGATGCCGGTAAAGATAATTTTGCCTGTTTCAATTTCTGGATGGCTTACCAACGTAATGTCAAACCTCTCCCTTACCTTCAGTCGCTCAATGCCGGTAAGCAATACCCCTATCATTTTGAGGCTTTGCGTATAAACGACGATCATTTCTGTTGCAGATATACGTATCAAAGTAAAAACTATGGCTTATCCACACAAACGATAGAGGCTTTTTCTAATAAGTTGAAAGGTTTCCAGTATACTTATGCTTTTAAGGAAACTAAAAATCTGCATTTGGTGTGGCAGTCTGATCTGTCTGAAGCCTCCGTATTCAGTGTGTGCCATGATAATCCCGAACGTCCGCAAAGCTATCAGACGGTATCAAATAAACCGGGATATGGGGAAAATCCTTATCACAGGGTGTTAGGGTATGAAAGAAGTGCTATCGGGGTGTATAATGTGGCGGAGGATTATATGGACCAACCTAAGTTCTATCAGATGTATGTGCCTTTCACTCGTAAAGGGATTAAAACGAAAATGATTAGAGAAATTAATGGTATGCGGTGGGTGTTATGCCATACCGGTTCGATGATGTTTGCCTTTGCTACTCCTGAAGACTGGGATTTCGGCTTGCAAGATAATAAGTATGGTATCAAAGATCACCATATACTGACGCTTAAAGATGTTAACCGCCGTAGGGGCTCTTGGGTGTTGGAAACAACAGAGATTACTGAACGATACAAAGATGCTCAAGGTGATATGGATGCTGAATTGAAAAAGTTTGCCGGTGACATTGCTGCAAAAGTAAAACTTCAGCTTTCTGCTGACTATGAAACGAGTGATACCCCGTCCATATCTTACACCAATATTCAAGGGGATGTATTGGAGCTGACTTTCTTTTCACCGGAAATGTCATATAACGGACAATATAAGGTCAACGGCAAGGCTGTGGATTTAAATACTGAATACATATCCAAAAGTGATTATATGCAACAAAAGGCGGGTAGTAATAGTGTGCAATTCCATACGGCAACAGGAACAGAAAACTTACAGTTAGAATAGTTTTAATCTATTCTTTGCTGCACGGACATCTTTGCTGTGTGCGGTCTTTCGGAATGGAGAGTTTATAAATTCGTGAATAATTAATAGATCGGCTATGAAGGCTATGAAACTGAAATCTTGTTTTTTGCTTATCGGATTATTGCTGGTACAAGATTTGCCGGACTTGAGCCTACTCAATTCGCAATAAGGATTTTCTCCCTAAGGCTTCTGCAGCTTTTGATTTGCTGACGCAGAAATACAGTGAGGAACGGATCGTAAAAGAAATAAGGGCTAAAAATGTCCGTTGGGTGACTAATCTGATGTCGGCATCTGCTGTTTTCTATAAGGCAACGCACGAGAAGCGTTACCTGGATATGTCAGAGCAGGTGTTTGGGAATGCCATTCGTGAATGGAAGAAAAATGAGAAACTGATGCACGGCAAGGATGATTTCTTTGCATTGCAGAACTTGGCGCTGGCCTATGAAATATTGCAGGACAATGACCGTCTGCCAATGGGAGCTGATGAAGTGATGATTCGTTTTGCCGATCTTCACTTTGATCCTGATTTTGTAATTGATAATAATCAGGGACAGGAACGTGCATTGGGGTTTGTACGGATGTGTAATTTGTTCCCCGATGCTCCGGGCGTTTCCCATTGGAAAGAGTATGTTGATAAGATGTGGCACTTTTGGTATCGTAATAAAGACGTAGATGAAACTGCGACTCTCTATGCTTCCATTCATTTGAATGACATCATCAATATTGCCATTGAGAGTGATAAAGTGGCGTTGTTGAAGACTCCGGAAATAAGACGGTGGTTCGAACGCTATCGTGACCAACAGGCTCCCAGCGGTTATATGCCCGAATATGGAGATGATTATTTCTTTGCCTATAACAACTGGATACTGGTATTTGAAAAGATGGCACGCCTGACCGGTGATGCTTCTTTTCGAAAAGCTGCCTGGAAGTTATTTACTATCGGATACCCTAATTTAGATATTAAGTACTTCAAACCGGGATGGAATCTTCGGCAGGCCTGTGATTGGGCTGCTCTTGCAGAGGTAGCCCTGTTGCCTACCTTTTTTGAAAAATCAGATTCTCCTGTTCGTACTTCTCTGGTCACCACCCGTACAAATCGGAAGGGAAAAACGGATATACCCGACCAGCTGCTATTGCGAGCCTCTTCTGAAGCGGGAACCCCGTTTATAATGAGTGACTTGTATGCATCCGGCACTCATCAGCATCCAAATCTGCGTGGTACGATTAATTACTTTGAAGTGGATGATAACCCTCTGTTTCATGGTGTACAGAGGCATGCTACCGATGTGCGTCATGGCAATACTGTCGTTCTGATGAAAGAGAACGGGAGTGGATTCCCGTTTGATGAGAAGGGCAGCCGGTTGTTCACTAATAGCTGGTTTACAGATTGTGTTGATTTCAGTCAGTCTACGGAGATTTCCGGTGATACTGCAATGCGGGGGATGAGAAAGATGACATTCCGCTTTCAGGGAGAACCGGGTGAAGAGATTTATATTAAGAATGTCCGGTTGATTGGAAAGGCAGGAAACAGGTTGTTGCATGACTGTAGCACGTTAGAGAACTGGAGTAAAAACGTGACTTTGGTTGACTTGGGTAAAGAAGGAAAAGCTGTGAAAGTTGTTCTTCCGGACAAGAATGTCTGTTTTGTGAATCTGGATGTAGTCGCAGATTTTAGTCTGAATGATTATCGGTATATTGGTTGTGATTGGAAGCATACGGCAAAAAGCGGAGCGAAGAAATCGGTATTAGATTTTATGATACGCGCCTATAATAAGGTTTCTCTTCCGGGTGAGGAATATATTCACGAGAAAGTAGGAACATTGTTTAATCCAAACATAGTAAAAGAAGCTATGGCAGAAACGCGGGAGGGAGATTCTTATGGACGAATTGTGTTGGATGACCAATGTGTGGATGGATCTGTCCTACAACGGAATATGGTGCTCACAAAAGAAGGAATACTTGTTATACAGGATCATTTATTGCCTGGGGCAGGAACGGAAGGTTATACCGCCGGCAGTTTATGGCAACTTTATTCGTTGGATAAAAGCGGTAAGAATTGGTTCAATTCCACAGGAGAGAATAAAAAGTGGAAAGATCGTTCGGGGAAAGATATTGAAACAAATCAACTATTAGTTTACTTTGAGGAACAGAAGGGGCGTCATTTTGGGGCGCAACAACAGGAGTATACAGTCAAGCCTGTTACAACTTTTGCCAAACAAAAGGTAATCCCCGGTTCTGCTGTTACGTTCGTAACTATTATTGTTCCTCACACTGCTTTATGGAAAGCTGAAGACATAGCGAAAGCTATTTCTGCTCAAACGGATGCTACTCATCAAAGTAATGTTTGGATTAATCTTGCCAATAAGAATAAATTGAAAATTGAAATAACAAAGGAAGGAAATTGGAAAGTGGAAAGAAATGAATGAAACGTGGGTAATAATCAATTTGTGCAATTTCTGGATCAGTTAGGTAGAAATAGTAAGAGCATTCAGTTGTCGCAAAATTTGCAACAACTGAATGCTTCTTTTAATTTTCCTTTTCTATATTGTACCCTTGATTCGTCTTTATTTCCTCCTTACCGTAATATCCCGGCATCGGCACATAAATCGGATTATAATAAGAATTGATATTCTTCAGTTTTTTCTCCTCTTTTAGCCGTTTGATATGACGGGAAGCAGTGGTAGAAGTGAAATTGCATAGTCCTTGAAAATCGCCACGGGTCAATACCGGATTATTGCTGAAATAGCTTGTTAGCAGTTTGTCTATTTCATCATTCGAGCGGGAAGCAGAGTGGCGTCTTAGTTTGCTCCGTTCCATATGAACAACACTAACAGACCTTTTCAATTTGGCGTCCGCTTTGAAACTAATGTTGGCTTTGAGTTTCATCTGATTCGCTTTTTGTTTGGGCGAGGTGATAGGTTCTTTACTATTCAACTTAATCTGGAAATAGCCGATGCCATCCAAGTGGACGCTTTGTCCTTCCCGAAGACGATCTCCCATGAAATGACTTAGAGATTCGAGAACAGACTTCACATCTCCTTCAGTCAAAGAGGTTGCTATCTGGATTTCTTTTGCCAGATAGTCTGTGTCAATGTGTTGGAAGTTGACTACACGTGCGTGATACATTTCCTTACCTTCCTCGTCCTTGGGGCGGGGAGTCTTGTACAATTCAAATTGTATTGCCATTATTTTCTATTTATTTTATTGGTAAGGACTAAGTTGTCCTATCTTTATTCTTTGATTAAGGCATAAGGATAGTTGTGTTCCGATGCCTGATCGTTCGTTTGTCACGGCCGTGGTAAGTACTTGCCATGGCTGTGGTGAGTAAACTATATCAGTAGCAAAGGTAAACTATATAAGGGAGAAAAGCAAAGTATTTCTACTTGTTTAAGGAACTTATTCACCTTGTTATGATGACTGTGTATGCTTGGAAAGGGTCAATACACCAACCACACCAACTTCCCCCAAAATCAAGCATTACATATTTTTCCTGTAAAGATGAAAGAAAAAAACATTTGCCAGTAATATCCGGCAAAGTCAGATTTCATTAGGATATATCCATTATTGATATTCCAACCATGCGGTAGCATTTACATTGGTATCAGTTTTAAACCGTATCCATCTTCCATGGAATCCTTCCGGAAATTGAAAAGTAAAAGTTTTGCCGGGCTCTACTCTGAATTCGTGATACTTCATGAAATTATTATTTCCTGTAGGATCAATCTCTACAGAAAAAGTGACTGTTTGTGTGCCTTTATGTGATAATGTTAGTGTCTTTTTATCGTAGAATCCTATTAAATACGGGTCAGAAGCAATTTGAGCTTTGACATCAGTGTTCAACCAAGGACCTCCTTGACCTATGGGTTTTCCCATTTCCCAAAGGTCATCAATACACCCTGCCCAAACAGCCGCTTTTTTATCTTTTGAGATAATTATATGCTCATTTCCTTTGCTTTTATTGAGATCTACCCCCGTCATTACGAGGAGGCCACGATAAGAAGCGTAGTCGTTAATGCCAAAGGAATGACTGCATATAGGACGTATTTTGGCGTATCCGTCGGCATTCTCCGCTGGTAGCTCGTAAAAAGTTCCGTGGCAATTAAATAAATCTCTTTCTGTTGCCACTTCCCGACAAATGCGGAAAGTTCCTTGTTTTTTCTTTGAACTGTATTCTTTGTTTCCTAATGGTAATCTCCAACGTATCTTCATGCTTATGCCAGTCTTCATTACCGGATATTGCAACTTCTTTTTGTACAAAATACTCATTGCAATACAGACCAATCGTAATCTTTTCCATTCGAAAACATATACCGATCACAAGTTTTTCTTTTTTTTCAGAGAGGATTTCTTTCATCGAAGAAGCCGTAAGCTCCTGTCCTACTTCAACACTACTTCTCTGTCCTGAAAAAAAACTGTTGACCAATGCCTGTAGTTCATAATCAAAATCCAGCTCTGATAAAATGATCTTAATCATCGCTGCCTCCTGCATATGGATTATACATTTTTTCTTCTCCGATCGACGTTGTCATACCATGTCCCGGATATACTCTAACAGCCGGTGGCAGGATTAAAAGTTTTTCTCTGATCGAATGAATGATCTGACTCATGCTGCCGGTAGGAAAATCCGTTCTTCCAACGGATTCCTGAAAAAGCGTATCTCCCGAAAAAAGAATGCCGGCCTTTGGGAAATAAAAGCACATGCCACCGATCGTATGTCCCGGTGTCAAAATACAGCGGACTGTCTGCCCCAGAAGCTCGATTTCCTGACCATCTTCTAAATATTCATCTACAGAAGTCGTACATGATGCACTCATTACAGAAGAAAGATTATTTGTTGTACTTTCAATAATAATCTTTTCTGCACGCGATGCCATTACTTTTGCACCGGTTGCTTTTTGCACATCCGAAACTGCCTGAATATGATCAAAATGTCCATGTGTCAACAAGATTGCTGTCACCTTTAATTGCTTGTTCCGAATAAATCGTAATATTTTTTCTGCTTCATCTCCCGGATCAACGATCACACACTCTTTTGTTTCTTTATCAAATAAAAAATAACAATTTGTCTGAACCGGTCCTACTACTCTGAAATCACATACTAAACTCATGTCACTCTCCATTTCTTCTTTCTTTCACATCAAACATTCCAAAAAGAATATATTCCTGCCATCTTCTTTTATATCGTCGTCTCTTTCAACTATATCTTCTATTAACCCTTAATATCCTCTGAGTTTTATGACTGCGTTCTCTGGATATCTTTGATACCGTCAATCTGCAGCAATTTCTTTGTCAGATCATGTAACGAATCTTTACTTCGGATTGCGAAGCCTACATTGATCGTAGCAATGCCCTGTTTGCTCGTTCTGCTGTTGATCGATTTTACATCAATCTTGTTTTCAGTAAGGATTTTTGTAATATCTAACAGAATACCCATTCTATCATATGCATAGATAATAATCTCTGTATCATATAATTCATCCGGCTTTCCATCAGCACTTGTCTCCCATTCGGCTTCAATGATACGCTGTCTATCCTGCTCTGACAGATTCATCATATTAATACAGTCTGTTCGATGAATAGATACGCCACGTCCTCTTGTAACAAAACCTATGATCTCATCGCCCGGCACAGGACTACAACATTTTGAAAAGCGTACTGACACGTCATCAATGCCTGCGACAACAATACCACTTTTTGATTTGACTGCTGCAGGTTTGGATGAACTGCCATTTTGTCCTTGTAGCTGGTTTTCCTTATTGACAGCTTCCAAAATCTGTTTATCTGTTGTATGGACAGGATTTTTCTTACGGTAAGCATCCTGCAATTTATTCACAACCTGCCCTTCTTTTAAACCACCATGTCCGATTGCAGCAAGCACGGAATCCCAGTCACGAAATCCGTATTTTTTCAGGCAGGCATTCATATATTCTGTTTTTAACAGATCTGTCAAAGGAATCAGATGTGCTTTACAATAGCCTGTCAGCATTTCTTTTCCTTTCACAATATTTTCCTCTTTGAATTCAGAACGGAACCACTGATTGATCTTATTCTTAGCCTGTGTACTCTTAACAATTGAAAGCCAGTCACGGCTTGGTCCTCTCGAATTCTGTGATGTCATGATCTCGACACGGTCACCATTCTGGATCTTGTAATCGATCGGCACAAGATTTCCATTGACTCTGGCACCGACCATCTTATTACCAACAGCACTATGCACCGCATAAGCAAAATCGATCGGTGTTGAATCTGCCGGTAGGTTTTTGACATCACCATCTTTGGTAAAGCAATAGACATGATCGGAAAAGAGATCCAGATCACTCTTTAACAAACTTAAAAATTCTTTGTTATCAGACATGTCACGCTGCCATTCCAGAATACGGCGCAACCATGCTAACTTCTCTTCCTCACTGTCAGCAGTATTATGTCCGTATTGATTTTCTTTATATTTCCAGTGTGCAGCAATACCATATTCTGCGGTACGATGCATTTCATAAGTACGGATCTGTATTTCAAAAGGATGTCCCTGCGGTCCGATCAATGTTGTATGAAGGGACTGGTAATTATTCGGCTTTGGCATTGCAATATAATCTTTAAAATGGCCCGGGATCGGTTTATAGATCTCGTGGATCACACCAAGAGCTGTATAGCAGTCTCTTTCTGTCTCTACGATGATGCGGACAGCAAAAAGATCATAGATCTGCTCTAACTTTTTATTCTGTGTAACCATTTTTTTATAAATACTAAAGTAATGCTTTGCACGTCCATCGATCGTTGCTTTAATCCCTGCTTTTTCTATATGTGATTTTACTTCTGAAACAATCTTTCGGATAAATTCATCTCTGCGTTCCTGTCCCATAGCAATCTTGTTGACCAGATCATGATACATCTCCGGCTCAAGATAACGAAATGCCAGATCGTCCAGTTCGACCTTTACTTTGGAAATTCCAAGACGGTCTGCGATTGGTGCATAAATATCCATTGTCTCTGTTGATTTTTCTTTCTGCTTTTCAGGCGTCTGGTATTGCATCGTCCGCATATTATGCAGGCGATCCGCAAGTTTGATCAGAATAACACGAATGTCTTTTGCCATTGCGAGGAACATTTTTCTAAGATTCTCTGCCTGCACTTCAACTTTATCTGCTACATAGTTTAACTGTGTTAATTTTGTAACACCATCAACAAGCAAAGCCACTTCATCACTGAACTCTGCTGCGATTTCTTCACTTGTCATTATCGTATCTTCTACTACATCATGAAGCATACCGGCTACGATCGTTTCCTTGTCTAATTCTAATTCTGCAAGGATAATGCAGACACAGACCGGATGAATGATATAGGGCTCGCCCGATTTTCTTTTCTGACCTTCATGTGCTTTATATGCAATCTTATATGCTTTTTCGATCAGATGGACATCATCCGACGGATGATACTTTTTAACCATTGAGATCAATTTTTGAAATAAGACCTCCGGCTCTGTAAAATCCTCCGGGATCATACTTGTAGCAAGCTCTCCATTATCTATTTTCACTTCCGGTTCCATCATTTTGTCTTTCATATGCAGCCTCCATCCTGTGTAATTATTATTTATTTTCCATATGCCCATGCCGCTTTCGCCTGCTTTAAGACAACCTCAAAATCCCACTCTTTCTCAGAACGTGCAATACTGTTCGGATCATTTACCTGCAGCTTTCCGTCCTTAGAAATTCCTTTTAATACAATAAAATGACCATTGTCGGTAAAATCACCTGCACCCATACTGCATATTACCGGTTTCTTATTCTTTAACGCTTCCCTGACAGCACTTTCACTCAGACTGACTCTGCTTACCGACAATCCCAGCTTTTGTGCACCGGATGACATCAATGCCCATGCTGTTCCTGTATCCTGTGTATAATAGTCATGATTCATACAGAATTCTGCAATATCTGCCGGTGTCTTATCTGTCTTTTGGGTAATTCCTGTATAGACCATTGACATGCAGGTCGGACCGCATCCGTCAATGGCTATAATATCATTTCCATAATGAACATATCCCCAACGTTTATCCCATTGCTGAAACAATGGCACATCTTCTTTCAGCTCCTCTTCTGTGATCGATCCGGATGCTGTTTCATCATCTACATGCATCAGATAATCACTGACAAAGGAAACAGTTTCCTGATTCTTTGCTAAAAGCTCTAACAGGTTTTTCGGATAACTTTCAAGATTTAATAAAATATCCGAAATTTCTGAGTACTCTCCTTCTAATGCAACAAGCTTCTTATAAACACTTTCATATCCCTTCGGGACATCCACCTGCATCACAGTGGACTTTGGTGTCTGCGTTGCTTTACTGCCTTCTTTACTTCCACCTATCGGTCCTGTAAGCCAGCCGATCAGATAAAACACAAAAAATGCGATCACAATCGCTGCAAGTGCAAGCAGAGCTTTTATAATCCTTACTTTTCTTTTTCTCTTACGCATCCGAATTCTTCTGCGAAGATATCTGCGATATTCCATTTCCTCTTCCGGTGTTCTGTTTTCCACAATCTTCTCCCCATTCATTCCTTCTTATTCACAATCAATATCCATCAGCCTTTTCATCAGTAGATCAAACTCTTCTGAGGATATCTTTTCTTCTTCAAATGCATCGGTGATCAGTTCTTCTAACTCATCCCATACATATTTTCCTTTTTTCTCTTCCAGATCATCTAATTCCTTTTGAAACTGTTTTATTTCTGACATGCATTCTCCCCTTTTCCTTTTTGCATAAAAATTACCGTCTTCCAAAATAATTTCCACTTTTCATAATAATCTATCCTAAGTTGTCCGTCAACTCAATCCACTTTGTATTTCAGGAATTTGGCATTTTTTCCAAATCTAAAATCAGATCAACTGTTCTCTTAGTCGAATTGCCATCAAGAGCACCTAAGAAATACGAACAAAATGCCTGTAATTTCTGATCCGTATGATCGTCTTTTTCTTTCTGTTCTAATATCCATTGTGCCTGATCCGCTAACTCATCCATCGTTTGAACCTGCTTGCCGGGTACAAAAGTAGAAAAATCAAAGTAAATATCACGCTGTTTTTCATATTCTTTCAGATCAAACACATAAAAAAGCATTGGAATCTTTAACAAGGCTGCTTCGAAAATAGATGAACTGTAATCAGTGATCAATAAAGAAGTGATAAATAAAAGATCGTTGATATTTTCTTTGCCTGTAAAATCAAATACTCGACTGCGATATTTCTCACTGCATTCTAATTGCTGCCTGACAAACGGATGCTGCTTGACTAAAAGAACCGTATCCGATGTAAGGCTTTCCATTAAACGGTCAATCACAAACCGGTCTTTCGGATAAAACGCTCTTGTCTTACCACTACCGCGAAATGTCGGTGCAAAAAGGATCACTTTCTTATTTTGCAATGCAGGATACTTTTCGTACAGCTCTTCGGTCACTTTCTGCTGATACGCTTTATCAAAGAAAACATCCGTGCGCGGGACACCGACCGGATAAACTTTTTGAGGTGTAATTCCAAACGCTTCGCTGTAAAAAGGAACCATCTGCCTGCTGCTGACCGGAACCAGGGAATAATTACGATGGTTTCTGGTATCCTGTGTCAGATGCGGGATCTTGTCCACTTCAGACAATCCAAACATCTTAAATGCACCACAGGCATGCCAAAGTTGAACTACCTTTGTATCTTTACGAATTGTCAATACATGGAGCTGTGGGTAAAAATCTTCCAGAACGATTACTTTTGCCTCTGCTGCTAAAAATGCTGCTCTTTTTATCGCATCAAATGGTAACTTCCGGATCGGACGTGTATCGATAAAGCTTTCTGTTCTGACCGATGTCTGTTCTATTGCCTTGCGGACGCGGTCAAGATTTCCACCCTTTTCTAAACTGCGTTCTGACAGAAAAAGAATTCCCTGCGTTTTCTTTACCTTCCGGCACTGCTTTTCATAACATTTTTTAAAATACGAAGTCTTGATCTCACGTATACTGTAGCCATAGCCGGTATGTGCTTTCACTAAACCATGTGCATGATAAAAAATACCTTTCTTTCCTTTGATCTCTTCATCAATATAACGCGACTTTTTAATCCCTTTTACAGCTAAAAAGCCATCTATGATCCAGATTGGAAGTAAAAGCGTATAGCACACATATTGAAGTTTCTTAAAATTTCTTTTCCAAAAGCCTGTCTTCTTTTGTTTTTTTACAAACAGATCTGCTAAAAAGAACTCTTCCTTAGAAAGTGTCTGCCACTTTCCGTTGGCATCACAATAAATCAGTATAAAACTAACCTGCTCTTCTTCCTGCTTTTGAAATTCAAAAAAGACATCGAAAAGTGTGATCGTTCGTTCCACTTCAAATGCCATATGCCCATCTCGTCCGTGACAGACTGCATCCATCGGAAAATACCGTTTTTGGTCTGCATAAGTAAAAAGTGCAATAATACGCAGCTTTCCATTTGCGGTCAGAGAGTCTGTCTCTCCATGAAATTGCAAAAAAAGCTGTCTGTCTTTTATCTCTTTTTTGTCATATATGATCCAATCCTGCATGATGCTCCTACCTCATTTTTTATTTTTCTACTGCTTTAGCATATGTAGAAACGTTATAACATTTATATCATAAATATACATTGTAGGAAAGAGCCAAAAAAGGACTGTCACAATTTTGCGACAGTCCTTTGATCAAATTCTTTTTCTATTCTTTTACCGTGATCTATTTTCTCTAAGAAATTGCAATCCTTTTATACTGCTTCTTTCATTAAAACTTAGAAATCTTAAATGCACATACTCTGTCCATACGCTTTGTTGCGTTTGAAAAAGATACTGATTCGAAGTTGACATAAAGATAACTTCCATTTATTGCGATTTCTTCATTCATCGTAGGCATATCTACTGTCTTTTTACATTTGCCAAGTGAGATTGATTTTGCTTTGATCTTTGGCTTATAAATGCTAAGGACATGCAAAAATCCTCTCTGCTTTGCATCTGTCTGGCAGGAACGTGATAAGATCATCTTGCCTGATGATGTAAAGGCAATTCCCTGTACTCTTGTCGGCACTCTTGTAAGTGCTGTCCTTGACAATCCCGGATTAGAACTTGTCTTTCCGGTGATCCTATAAGCACCAAGATAACCTTTTTGCAATTCATTATAAGATGCCACCCAGAGTTTTTTCTTATAATAGGTCAATGTAGCCGCCTGATGTGTCAAGGTGACAATTGATTTGAATGCTGTTATTTCTGCCCACTCTTTCTTTTGCTTGGCAGCTGACTGAATCGCAGAAAATGGGATAGAACGTACTGTATATCCCTGTGTGATCCACACATTCGTACCATCAAAAGCAATACCGCCTGCATGTGTTTTGTTCGGAAGAGCAATCGTTGTCAAAAGCTTTTTACCGTTTTTACTCAAAACATAAATAACAGAATTCTCTACCGCAGCTCTGTCATATGCTGTGATCAGACAATATGATTTTGCAAATGTAATTCCCTGTGGACACATTGTTTTAGACTGGAATCCCGCGATATTGGTGCTTGCCATACCCGGTGTTGCAAAGCTTTTACTGTAATTCAAACTTTTCTTCATTGTTTTGCAACCCTTATATGCTGCTGACTTTTTCAGTTTGCTCTTATTTCTGAACAAAGTAGCTTTTAAAGAAGAATGACCGATACGAAGCGTTGTTGCAGCTTTTGCTGCTGTCGGTGTACCAACCACATCTACCGAATTAATAATGCGGAATGATGCAATCTGGTAACTGTATGTTGTACCATTTGTCAGTCCCGTGTGAATGTACTTAACCTTTGATTTTCCTTTGATACGTGCAATGACCTGATAAGATGCACCATTATAACAATAAACATAATAACCGGATGCACCTGAAACTGCTTTCCATGTCAGACGTACACGCTCATCACCACCTTTTACGGTAAGTGCAGGTGTAGCAGGTGTTGTTGTTGTTCTGACTTCTGCACTGAACGCACCACAGTTTGTATTTTCAAAAGAGTATGCACGTACTTTATAACGATATGTTGTAGCAGCTTTCAGATTAATATCTGTATAAGCAGTCTGCGCTACTGTTGTAACAAGCGCATATGCTCCGGAAGATCCTGCGCGATAGATCTGATAGCCTGTTGCGCCTTCTACCGGATTCCAGCTCAACTGAATACTCTTTGTCTGGTTCGCATCTACTTTCAGATTCGTAACAGCAGCCGGTAACGGATATACCAGCACAGGTGTTGTACAAAATCCCTGTTTCCTGGTCTTTTCATTATATGCACAAACCGTATAGTAACAACTTTCCGTCGCCTTTAAGTCTTTGCATATATACTTCTTCTCTGATGTTTTGCCAACATATGCATAAGTCTGTGTAGGTGTGTCGAATTTATAGATATAGAAAATGACATCATCACTTACAAAATAATTCCAGTTTAATGTAACCGAATCAACTGTCTTGTTTGCAACAATAAGATCCTTAACCTCCATTTTGCCATCCTGTTCAATCACACTTCCGGTTGCCGGTATTGCAGTGACATCCTGATAACCTGCTGCACTCGCTTCTTTCATTTTTACCGGCAGGCAGGCAAACTCACCTAACACCAAAGCTAACGTTAAGACAAATGCCCATATGCTTTTTTGACTTCTCCTTAATTTCATTTTGAAATTTCCTCCTTCTTTCCTTTTTTCAATGTGTTTCTTCCTTACAAATCGCCAGACAGTCTAAAATTCTTTCTGTGCAGCCATCTGCTATATCATCATAAGCACTTTGCTTTTCATGATCCTCATTATTTTGTTCATCCATGTACCACTCTGCTGCCTCTACAGTTTCGGCATCATTCGTATCATAGACATCTGCTCTGCCATATTCCATCTGAACAAATGCTTCTATTTTGCTATATTCTTTGCCTGCTCCGGTAATTGCCTGCAGAAGCTCTTCCTCTGTCTTTGCAACGATCCCCGGCACTTTTGATTCATATTCAAAATAAAAACCTCTGTCATACTCCTGCAGATCATAAGCATACATTATGATCGGTTTACCAAGCAATGCATACTCTACTACCGTAGAGGAATAATCTGTCACTAATATGTCAGAAGTAAAAAAAAGATCAATAATCTGTGGATATCCTGTCAGATTCAGGCAAAACTCATCTTCCGGAATATTATCTGCCGGATATTTCGGATGCATTTTTATTCCGATCACCCAGTCTTTTCCTAACGTTTCTTTCAATCGTTCTACCGGAAAATGTTTCATAATATCCTGATTTTCCTGATCGGTCTTTCGAAAAGTCGGTGTATAAAGTAACAATTTCTTTCCTTTCAGATTAGGATATACCGCATAAAAATTTTGTATACATTCCTGCTTTGTCTTTTCCCTGTCATATACATCCATAATGGGAATTCCTGTTGCATAAATGCGTTCTTTAGGGATTGCAAATGCTTCTTCATAGATAGGAACAACCTGCTTTGATGTCACAAAAAGATGTGTTACTCTGGCATTCGCTTTTTCAACCTGATGACGAATTTTTTCATCCGTTTCCACACTCAGACCAAATTTTTTAAATGCACCGGCACCGTGCCAAAGCTGTATAATCTTTGTTTTCTTAGATGGTATACAATAACCAAATGGCAAAAAATTGTCATTCAAAAAAATATATGCAGCTGTTGCCATATGGTAAGGAAATACAAAGAAAAAGCGAAATAATGCCGCAATCTTTGCCCCAATTCCATTTCCGTTGCGGTCATGCTTTGCAAGCAATATAAAAAAATACGCATCTGATCTTCTTTCGATTCCGTCTTTGATTTCTTTTAAGTTTCCATTCAAACCATGATTATGTCCATTAAAAAGAATGACTTTCTTTTCTTTTACCGGAAATAACCTTGAAATATTAAAAATGAGTGCAAAAAAGAAATATCCTAACTTTTTCATATGCACTTTCCCTTCCTATATGTTTTATTAAAGTTTCCCGATCCGCGAGCCGGCAATCTTTCCGATGAATTCTGACCATATATACTATACGTATACTTTCTTTTTCTTACAAATAGCCTTTTTCGCATTCTCATCTTGTCTATATTAGCACATTGGATTTAAAAAGTCACATTATATTCCTGATCTCATAAAATATTCTATAATAATTGCTCATTTTCCCACTGCTTATACGAGCATTTTCCTATTTTCTAAAAAGGAGGCTGTCATGAATCGAGCTTCTAAAATAATACAGCTTAATTATGCCCGCCGCTTTGGTCTGACCGGAAAAGGCATTGGAATTGCAATCTTCGATACCGGCATCGGATATCATCCCGATCTTTGCAATAACTATTCTTTTTCAAATCTGGTGGCATTTTATGATACGGTTTCCGGAAAAAAATCACCATATGATGACAACGGACATGGCACACACATTGCCGGTATCCTTGCCGGAAACGGAAAAACCTGTCATAACCTTTTCCAAGGCATTGCTCCGGGATGTCATTATCTGGTGATCAAAGTGTTAAATCATCGTGGCGAGGGCAATACCGAAAATGTCTTAACCGGAATCC
>OHAI01000395.1_pt1 | contig 34650 bp, 51 predicted proteins | sample 1577091 | NCBI WGS metagenome assembly OHAI01 (sample SAMEA3541548, study PRJEB24748) | human gut metagenome | biome: human gut; feature: human-associated habitat; material: faeces | place: China | collected 2012
GGAACAGGTCTGTACCCGGCAGCCGAGGCGGCGTATCCCGGTAAGCACAGGACAAAGGTCCGTTGCCCGGACGGGATCTGCCGGAAAAGGGCGGAGCCTTCCGGTCTGCATTGGCGGGGAGCAGGAGACATCTTTGCGTTGCGTTCCCCGGTATGCGGCAGCGGGCCGTCTTTCTCATGCCGGGGCATCCGGCACAACCGTTGAAGATATCGTGGGGAATACCATGGACAGGATGCAGAAAGCGGAAGCGTACAGGAAGGAATTGGGCAAGACGGGGGCCCCGGCACTGGCCGGGACGGATCCCGAACTGGCGGCTATCCGGGAGCGCCTGGAATATGGCGAGATCGCCGGACAGGGCTGCCTGGATGCGCGTCAGCGCCGCCTCATCACCCTGGTCGTCCTGGCCGCCATCCAGACGCCGGAGGGGATAGGGGAGGAGACACGGGCCGCCCTGCATCAGGGCGTGCGTCCCGAAGAGATCCGCGAGGCCCTGTACCAGTGCGCGCCCTATATCGGCTTCCCGCGGACGGAGGCGGCCCTGCGCCATGCGGATGCCGCCCTGGAGGCCGCCGGTATCGCCCTGCCCCTGCCTGAAGGCGGCACGGTGAGCGAAGAAGACCGCTTTGAAAAAGGCCTTGCCGTACAGACCGGTATTTTCGGGGATGCCATCAGTAAGATGCACGCTTCGGCCCCTGAAGGACAGCGGGAGATCCTCGTCCGGCATCTTTCCGCGTTCTGCTTCGGCGACATCTATACGCGCACGGGGCTTGATCTGCCGCTGCGGGAGCTGCTGACCTTCTGCATCATCAGCGCGCTGGGCGGCTGCGAGGCCCAGGTCAAGGCCCATGTGCAGGGCAATGCCGCCGTGGGCAACGGCAAGCAGCTGCTGGTGGATGCCCTGCTGCAGATGCTGCCCTGCATCGGCTTCCCCCGCACGCTCAACGCCCTTGCCTGCGTCAACAGCGTGCTGCCGGAGGCCTAGAGCACCGGGCAGGACGATAGTGTCCCCGCGCGCCCCGGCTGTGTTCCTGTTGCCGGGGCATGCGGGAATGACGGGATGGTCTTGAGGTCAGGAAGGGCGCGGCCCTACGAGGACGGGCCGCCCCGGCGCGGAACATGTTTAATGACCACTATCTAACATTTTGAGAAATAGCCTTAAAACCCTAGATAATTCAACCTTTTACAGTTAAATCAATCTAAAAAAAATGCGATGTTTATAAAAACTGGGTATCATTTTGGGTATCAATACCTCTGAAAACACGATATCATATTTGCTGTTATAACAGACATTTTTTAAAATGTCTATTGTAATGGAAATACCAAACTACTTTATAGTTTTAGAAGATTACTCTTTACTTTCTAAAGCCTGTACCCTTGATACCAGATTGTTGAATTCAGCCTTAGTTGTATACCAGGTCTCAACATGATGGTTGGTAATATATGGATCATCTCCATTTTTTAACTTGGTCTCGATTAACGAATCAAGGCCCAATTCAAGGTGCTTTGTCTTGATGTTAGATGTCATTTGTGCTTGAAGGGTTGCGTAAGTGGGAAATAAGGTGTAAGCCGTTTCGGTTTTTAGGTAAGGAACGAGATCTATAGTCTCTGTTTGTCCCCTGCTCTCAAGGTTAGCAATTCTGCTTTCAAGAGGGGCAATATCAATAATCTGGCCTTGTGTCTTATCCTTTAATTCTCTTATTTCACGCTTTATAGTGCTGTCATCATAAGCAACAAAATTAATACGCTTTAAATAATCTTCGACAGCTTTTCTGATATCAAGCTGCGCCATTTCAATATCTTCTAAGTTATTGAAATGCTCTGTTGATTGTGTGATTTCCAATCTTACAGATTGATCACTAGGGAACACATATTCCCCACATTGTACTTCTAGCAGGTAAATACCAGCAGGTAAGATTTTCCCAATCTTGAAACTCACCTTTGAATTTTCTACTATAGCACCAATTTCCAACTTACCGTTTTTGTTTGCTAGCTTGATTCTAGCATTTTGACCATCTAGACTAGGGATTTTATTATACTTATAATCAAGTAGCTCATATTCAAAAGTAGAGGAGAAGTCACCCTGTTTTATAACTTCTCCACCTCTTATTTGATTAAGATTAGTCGAATTTGATCTAATCATTCAAATCCTCCTTATTCTAAATCCCCCCATAAACTGATACGGTTACCTTCTTCATCCGTCTGACCGATGGCCATGTAATTACGGTTGCCCGACTCACCAATGTACGAAATCCATCGATAACCGTTTGCTGATCCTTTATAGTCATAATGAACTTTTTCCTTAGCTTCGTAGACAGCTACAACCTCACTATTAAGGCTTGGTCCACGGCGAACATTGATGGCAGCATCACCAACAATGAATGTACCATTTTCTGGGATAAGTTCCATTTCATCATTTTTAGGTGTTTCGCTAAGTGGTAGGAAGTTTTCGCTTAGTGGAGTATCTGAGTATGGAAGATAGAACCATCCCTGCACATTATCAAACCCACGACTATTAAAACGTGCAGGACCTCCCACAATAAGAGCATCAGGATTACCATCGATATTTTGCTCAACAGTTCTCATACTGTACCCGTCTGAATCCTCGATTACTGCCCCACAATGCCCAAAGTTTACGCCACCAAACCAAGCATCCATTGTAAAGAATGCACCAGCTTTAGGATTCTCATTTGTAGGCATAAGATGAACTTCTAAGCCTGCTTGTTCTGCTGAATCAAGCAATTCTGAAGCATTCCCCCACAAGTCGATGCCAAAGAAAGTCTTAGCTGGGTATGTAAGTAAGTCAGCGCATTGAGTCCCCGCAAATCCATCCTTATCTACACCCATTCCGGAATTTGCTAAATCAATGATGAATTGAATAGTTTCTTGTCTTGTTGTCATAAGAATACCTCACTTTTTCCATTCTTCGTTAGCTTTTTTTACAGCTGCTTCAAGAAAAGTATTAAGTTCTTCATTTGTCAGATAAATATTTTGAGATTCTAGGCCATTAATCAAGCAGCCTTTAGCATGCTCTAGTTTTTCAGCCCCATGAATACCTAATGTTCCTGCTACTTGCTCAGTAGCATTTACCGCATTTTTTGCTAAAATTTCCACTACTTCCAATGCTTTTTTCCCACCACGAGTTAGAAGATACTCTTTGAGTGATTTAACAGCAATTCCTACGAAAGCAACAAAAATAGCCATTAGCGAATTTACTACGATTCCTGTGATTTGATTCATTTTTTCTTTTCTCCTTTTTTAAACTTCTTAGGTTCTTCCAAACCTTCTTTTAATTGAAATTTTTCACGGTCAACATTTCTCCGAATATATTGATCGATAAAGGGAATTTCTACCCCTAATGCTGATAGACTAGCAAGAATACTAGAACCGTAAGCTGCCATCATCGAAATGATGAATGCATCAATAACAGGCGCTAGATTCATATATAACGTGAAGGGATATCCGATTGCTACAATTAAGATCATAGCTGTATGACTGACCAGGCCCTTCCTCCATTTTCTGCTGGAAAATTCATGATAGGCCCATGCTCTAGATACCCCTAAAATGATATCTAGAGCAACGATGGCCATCAAGAGAAATACAATTATATGTTCGTCAATTCCATGATCGTAAAAATCACGAACTACTTCGATAATTCCAAAAATACCATCTGGCTCTTCTTGATACATCAATCACGCTCCCATCAATTAAGATTCAGGTTGTGCTATTGGTTGAGTTTCAAGATTATTAGAAGGCTTTTCTTCCTTTGGAATTTCCCATTTCCAAATTTCTAATTTCCCATTGGCACGAGGTCCTTTTTCAAGTTCTTTAAGTGTTTCACCGTTATAGGTAAATTCCTCATTGACCTGGATCATGACTAATTTACCTTCTTTAAATCGTGGAGTGTAGTCTGGATTTTCGATAACAAAGATATCATACGGTTGATAGACTTTACCCTTTTGAGCTACATCAACCAATTCAAGCCCACGAGCGAATAATGTAGGATCAATTGGATGATCGGTATTGGTAACAGCGACTAACACAGCCCAATCAGCTACATTTTTGATGTTCTTGATTTGGACTGCTTTATCTTCATTATCTTTTGTAAGGGCTTGGATTTTAGTAATAGCCTCGTTGTTTGCTTCCACAGACTTATCCAGCTCTTTTTTGATTGCGACTACAGCACCCGATGTATCAAGTTCCATACGAACGATGTTTAGCACTGCTTCAACTAGTGCAGAATCTTCTTCTGCCATGCGGTTGTTTGGCAAAACTTCTTCGAATACCCGATAAGGGTGATCTTGTTTGATTGCTACTTTAGTAGCATTCACAACTGGGTCAAATGATTTAAATTGTAATTTATAATCCATTAGTTTGTTACCTCATTTTTATTTTTGATTTCGTTGAAAAGGTCCATCAAATCTTTATCTGATTCGAGGACAGAGCGATAGATTTCTAGCTCTTGTGTGTTCTGATCTAGTTTTTCTTGTAGGTAAGTACATCGAGCTTTAAACTCAATCTCTCCGAGTGTTTTGTCACCCAATTGCTTGTTTAATTCAGCAATCATAGCTAGTAAGATATTTTCGTTCATGTTATTTTCCTTTCTATCTGAAGTTATATTTATTTAGGACACCTGAAATATGACTTTTAACACTTTCATTATTAAGATCCCAATTATATTTTGATAAGGTTCCAAAGCAAGTTAATAAATCCCACAAATAGCCACCTACTTCAATAGCTGCTTGTCCAATAAAAATATTATTGATCCATGCTCCGCTAAAGTGTTTATCACCTCTACCTAGATTATGACGCACTCCCTTTTCATTCATAGGCATCAAATAAGCACTGCCATCTCTCGTGTTATTATGGAACACCCAAGGACTACGATAATCACCGTTTGAATATATGGCAAGGCGGTCAGCTACTACTTCATAAAATGATTCATCTACTCCATTTTTTGAACCCGACCAAAGACGAGTCCCGGCAAAAGTTTTATTATCAGTTTTTTCTGACTTGTCATGGTTGGTCCCGACTACAATCATAGCTGCATTTAAATCTCTGAATTGTTCCGCTACAAAGCCGCTTTTGGTCATTTTTATGAATTGAGATGAGCTTGTATCATCAATCCTTCGAATTGTACCAGTATTTGAAAATAGATTGAGTGTACCATTGTCTAAATCAAAGACAGTTGAACCGTTATTGGCACTTAATCGTCCACCTTGGACTCTTTCGGCAGCAATCTTGATTGAATTCAGCTCAGTAATAAATGCTTTTTGTGAAATCAATTCTCTAATAAATGCTTGATTAGCAAGCAATTTCTGGATCAAAGCATAATCAACTTGTAACTTGTCAGCGGTTACTGCGTTACTGGCCAAAATCTGAGTAGTGACTGATCCAGCTCTCATGTGACCTGTATCAACACTTTCAGAGGCAAGATGACGGTTAGTAATTGATCCATCAATTACCATATCCCCTTTTACCTTGATTAATTTCGCAATCAATGCAATTGATTCCGGTTCTTGTACAAGCAATGAGCTGATTGTCCGACCATTGATGCTCTTACCTGTACCAAAAGAGATTTGACCATCTGTGATATTGATGTCTGTTTTTTTGAGTACTCCATCAAATTGGCTGATGATCGTTGCTATCTGCCCATTGACTGTGCTTTGGTAGTTTGCAAAGCGACCATTGATGCTGTCCCTAAAATCATCCAACTTGTCATTGAGGACAGAATTTTGACTGGACAATTTCTGGTTAGTCTCATCTGCTTGAGCTTGAAGTTTTGCATCAGTTTCTTGTGCTTGATTGGCAATTTTATTTGTAAGTGCCTGTTCCTGAGTTGCAAGTTTATTGTTTAGACCTTCTGTGGCATATCTCAGATTATTTCCAAACTCAGTTGAAAATGTTGAGAATTGACCATCAACAGTTTGCTTGTATTCAGCTAGTTTGCTTTCAATCCGTGAATTGATTGTGTCCAAGCTGTTTGGCTTGTATGGAGGAACTTTAGGACCTTTGACTAAAATTGGTTTACGAATCCAAAAGTGTGCATTGTTGACTGCATAGAAGTAGAGTGGAAAACTTCCAGAGGTATCAAATTCAAAATCAGTTGCTAGGAATGTGAACTCAGCTTTCAGCCATGTGTTTTTTGCTGTTGTTTTATCTGCAACGGTCTTCCCAAACACTTGTTTATTGTTTGAATGTCGTTTGAGTGTAACTGCTATTCCTTTATCACATTCAACATCACTTCTCACTTGATATTCAAAACCTAATGAGTAGTATTCACCTTGAGTCATCTTGTTGATATACAGTGGGAATGTTGGACCTGCAAATGTATAAGAATTTGCAGGAGATCCGGAAACTTTCATTTTGAAAATCCCGTTCTCTACTGATGTAATTCTGGTTGTGCCATTGTTGGGCGCTGTGTATTCAGTTAAGCTGTCAGCTAATTTCACAAGGTTTTCTTGGTCAATCTGACTTCCTAGAGCTTCGATCCTTCTTGTGATCCCCTCAGAATCTTCTGTGTACTTATTCTTAGAAATGTAATTCTCAGATAGATTCTCACGAATTGTCTTCAGGGTATTGCTTGTTTGCTCTTCTGTATAGCGTTTTAGCCTAGATTCAAGGATTCCACTCTCTCCAGTGTACTGTTCAAGTGCTGTGATTTGTGCTTTAAGTCCTTTTGCGGTACGTTCAAATGATGCTGAAGCGTTTGTGACAATAGCTTCTTGATCTTCTGGAGCAGGTCCTGCATCTGTTCTGGTATTGCTTTGTGTTAGCTCTACCTTTTTGAATGAAATTGAACCTGCTTCACTATAGCCAATAATGATGCGCCAGAAATCAAACTCATCGCTTTTTTCTAGCGCTGGTACAGAAACTTTGTACAGCTTCCATTCATCAGTTAACTGAAATTGAGCATAGATTCTTTCTGGATTGTCTCCAGATCTGCGATTCTCACGCAATGAAGCCCACATTGTTCCTGAACCGCTATTTCTTTTAGCGTAGAATGAAATTGTGTAAGGTTCGCCTTTTTCTAGATAATCCAGAGCAGTTGTTTTTGAAGTTGCCCAGCTTGGTGCGGTACTAGAAAACAATTGTGCTTGCTTCCAAGTGTTAGTATTGCCTGAAATGGTATAAACACCATTTTCTGCTGTACCGGTTGAATTACTTGAATCACCGTGAGCGAAAAACCAAAGGCCACGAGTGAAATCGTAGTCTTCGGCGTAGTTCCTTGAACCAACTTTCAGATTCGTGAACTCTTCTTTGACTCCTTCCACTGTCTGTTGCACATAAGAGCGATCTGCTTTGCCATTTGCCACATTGGTTAGGTCAGAGATGGCTTTCTCTGTGGTCTGTTCAAATCGTGATTGTGCGCCTTTTAATTCAGTGAATTGGCTTTCTGTAGACTGTTTGAATTTGTCAATTTGCTCTTTGACTTCTGCATCTTTTTCAATGAGCTTTTCAGTTGTAGTCGTCAAGCCTTTCATTTTCACTTCAATGCCATTGTATTGAGCTTTGAACTCCTCTACAATTTCATTTTTGTTCTTCTGATTGGCGGCATTGATCTTTTCAGTGACTTGTGCTGAGATTTCTTCTTTGACTACTTCGGCTTTTGCTTTTGCTTCCTCAATCCCATCGGTAACCTTATTTTCAATCTCTTTAGCACGTTTCTCATATTCTGCATTTGCGTTATCCACTAATTTTTGGACTTTCGCTTCATATTCAGCATCGTGACTAGCGATTTTCTCTTTGACTGCATCTTCAACGATTTTGCCAATCGCACCACCTAGCGAACGTGAAATTTTACCAAATCCAACCTTCTTCAATTTTTTAGACATTGGACTGTAGTTATAGCTGGTAATCTTTTTGCGAATATCAACATTATAGAGTTCATAAAAAATTGATACTGTATCAAATAGTTTTACTGGTTGATCAGCATGACCCAACACATCAATCTCTAAGCTCTCATCTGGCAAATCGCAAAGATTTGATTGAAAGTATTTCTTACCATACTCTTTTAAATCCTCAATGGTTTTAACATCCTGGTCTTGTACTTCCATATCATCCTCATAGATATGCTTGTACTTATCTATAAGTGGACTATCTACAGTAGCCTCAAGAACTTGGTCCTTCTCTCCCTCTCCAGATGCAGTAATGACCTTACGAAAATGAATTCTAGTCTTAAGTGATTTAGTAGTAGTGGATTCTTTGTACTCAGAAAGATTTTTCTTATACATAAAAAGAGATTGATTCTCAATCCCTCCATTTTTTAACAATCTCACTGAGTATTTATCTCTGACTAAATCACCACCCCATTGACCAACAATTGAATGTTGACCTTTAAGTAGTGCATCAATTACTGACGTATTCTCTATGTTTAGAGTATGCAATTCTGAGATATCAGAAAAGAAAGTAAAAGGGCATTCTCTCTTTAGCCCTTCTACTAGCTTGTTCATCACAGTAAAACCATTCGCTCGATCTACATTGATCTTGCGGATACTATATCCGTTTAGCAACGTTGCTACTTGATTGGCATATACTGTGATATATCCGTGCTCTTTCTGGATATCAAAAATTACAAATTCTTGTTCACCTGATAAATCGTCTGCCAGTAGATGTACTTCATTTTGTAGTAATATCCATTTTTCATCACTAACGGGATACTTGAAAGTAAGCTGATAAGTATTATTTTCTTGCTGGCTGATATCATCATCCGTACACAAATTAAGAGGGATATTCCCCTCTTTTAAATAAATCAAATGATATACCTCCAATTCCCTTGAATTTTGATTTTAGAAACATTACCAGATGTAGTTACTCCGGTAACTCCTTTTGGCAATTCAAAAAATGGTCCTCTTGTTCGCAGGATGTTCATGAGTTGCCCATTTAACGTATAAACATTTTGTTTCCGCTGCCTACAGTCAATTCTTGCTCCACCTGATAGATTTAATCCCATTGTCTGGTTGCCAATCGTTAGGGTTACTTCTCCTTGTCCTTCAATCGTAATGATGGGTTCTGAATAGATTGTACCTGGATTAGTAATCGTGCCACGTCCTGACAGTACGACTTCTTGGACATTTTTGGCATATCTGAAAGGATGTTGATACACCTTGATACTTACGATCCAGTTATTTTGCCCATGAAGCGAGATTTCTGATTCAAGTAAATCAGCATAGTAAATACTACCAGGCTGATAACTAAATTCCAACACGTTATCTTGCTTCTGGAATGCATTAATAATGGCTTGAGCATCCTCATATCGCTTAACAAACAACTTGAAAGTTCGCTCATAGCCATCATAAGCACCATCTTCAATGTTGTACTGGCCATTCATTCCAAACAGTTTCTTCTGCTCATCATATCGAGGTATAGCACCTTTAATATCTCCAAAATCAGTCACTACACTATCTGATATAGTGTTTGTGTTAAAAGTATTGATAATCAGATAATTTACTGCCATTAGATCCCCTCTCTAGCCATGATTCGTCCTTGACGTTGATAAGCATTGATAGCTAATTTTTCTCCATCTAAGTACGTATTAGAGTCTTTGTTTGATATCTTCTCAAGCCAAGTATCTAAACTTGATCTTAGAATCATCATCTCAGACACCATTCTAGACTCGGTTGGGTCATATTTTGAGTTAGGCATCTGTAATGTAGATGTGATGTCTCTACTGAAAGATGCTCCTGATCCGAAATCAAAATCATCACCTGTAAATGCATTTGAAATCCATCCAGCTACTCCACCAACAGTTCTTTGCACATCTTTAAAACTATTTTGTAAGGAGGCGTCAAATCCTCCCATGATAGCTTTACCAGCAGGGATTAATAATCTACGGTCATAAGAGATAGGACCTTTGTGTTTGCGGATCCAGCCTGCAATACCACCGATAAAATTCTTAACACCTTCATACGCACTTTTCAAACCACCTAAGAAGCCATCAAGAATAGCTTTACCAGCATCCCAAAGGTTGATATTTGCTAGGCCAGAGAAAAAATCTTTAATGCCAGAACATAGGTCTTTAACTCCATTTTTCATGGTGTCCCATGCCTTTTGTGCACCACTTACAATTCCATCAATAATACTACCAAGGCCTGATTTGATACCTTCCCACATGCCTATTGCTGTAGATTTGATACCTTCCCATAATCCAGACATGAAAGATTTGAAACCTTCCCAAAGAGCTTTTGCGCTAGCCACGAAGGCATCTATAATGCCAAGAATAGCTTGACATATTGCATTCCACATTGCTTCTGCTGTTGCCTTTATGGAATCCCATATTCCAGATAAGAATGTCTTAAGCCCTTCGAAAGCACCAGTGAAGTACCCTATGATTGTAGAAATGATTCCACTAAAATAAGTACAGATACCATCCCAAATCATTGAAATTGCAGATTTGATACTTTCCCAAATCAATCCTAGATCTTCACCCATTTTTGTAAAGTCTAAAGTTACTAAATCAATGATAAATAATACTGCACCCATTACAATGCTCTTTATTAATTCCCAGGCTCCACTAAAAATCGTTTTAATGCCTTCGAAAATCTGACCCAGACCATCTTTCATTCCATTCCAAATCGACATAAAGACATCAATAAAAGGCTGGACAATAGCCATTACTGTTTCTGTAATTGTGGTCCATGCAGCTGTAGCGGTACTAGAAATACCTTGCCACAAAGTAACAAAGAATTCTACTATTCCATTCCAAGCGATTTTTATTCCTTCAATCACACTATTCCAGACTTCTACAGCCCCATTCCAAAGGTTTATTGCACCTTCTGAGATGGTTGTCCATAAACCTGAAAAGAACTCTACAAGACCATTCCACAATCCTACTACAAAATCAACGAAAGCACTCCAAATCTGCTTACCCGTCTCTGTTTGGGTAAAAAACCAGACTAATGCAGCTACAACCGCAGTAATAGCAACTACTAAGGCTCCTATTGGGTTAGCAGCAATTGCAGCGTTAAAAGCTAAAACTGCGCCTTTGACTGCTAAAAGTGCTGATTTGAAACCTGTGATAATAGATTGAATAGTTGTAATTGCTTTAAATGCCAAAAAACCTGCTAAGGCTCCTGCTAGAGCAGATTTAACAATATCCATAACTGTTTTATTCTCACGCATCCACTTTGTAAAATCTTTTACTTTACCTGAAGCATCAGCTAAAACTTTAGTAATGGCTTCAAAAGCTGAGGCTACGCCTCCAACACTATCTTTACTTTTAGCAAGTCCAAAAAGATCACTGATAAATTCTCCAACAATCCCAGCAACGTTACTAATAACAGCACCAATATTTTCAAACATGGTCCGGATATTATCGCCAATGTTCACTATGCTACTAGCTGTTTTCTCATCGATCCCTAGATTCTTTAAAAAATCTATATTGTCTTTCTTACTCAATGATCCAAAAATCATATCATAGATAGTGCTGACCACTCCTCCTACTTTATCAAAAACATCATAAAGATCGTTCATAATGCTTTCTCCAATGTAGTCTCCGAAAAGCGTGTGCATAAGCTCACCGAGTGCAGCAGCTAAAACCTGGGGGATCCCTTTTAACACATTCCATACCATTGGAATAAGATTACCTACAAGGAAGGTTTTAACGGTTCCAAAAAGTTGATGCAATGAAGGCATAATATCTTCACCTAGAGCTAATTTCCCTAAGACGTTTTGAGCAGCTGCTTTCATAGATGCGAATGATCCACTAAAAGTAGTCGCAGCCTCTTTAGCAGTTGTCCCGGTAATGTCTAGATTCTCTTGGATAGCGTGGATAGCTTGATACACGTCAGATAGGTTATTGATGTCATACTTAACACCAGTCAATTTTTGTGCATCAGCTAGTAAGCGTTGCATTTCAGTTTTTGTACCACCGTACCCTAGCTTAAGGTTATCCAGCATTGTATAGTTTTGCTTTGCAAATCCTTGGTAAGCATCTTGAATACGGTCCATAGATGTCCCCATCTTATTGCTATTGTCTGCCATATCGACCATAGCCATGTTAGCAACATCTGCTGCCTTCCGAGTATCACCACCTAACGATTGAAGAAGGCTGGCACTAAAGCCTGTTACATTCTCCATGTAGGCATTGGCTGATAACCCTGTTGTTTTATATGCCTCATTAGCATACTTTTTAACCGTGTCAGCAGAACCTTTAAATAAGGTTTCAATCCCACCTAACGATTGTTGAAGATTGGCCCCTTCTGTCAATGATGCAGAAAAGAATTTACCTATTCCGGCGGCTGCTATTGCTTTTTTTGCGACACTTAGCATCTTAGAACTCAAAGATTCCCCTGCTTCCTGCCCTGCTTGTGGTATTTCAGAGCCAAGCTCTTTCTTAATCATATCCTTGATTCCACGAGCTGATGGCATAATTTGGATATATGCTTGACCTAATTCTGTCGCCATTAATTACCACCTCCAATCTTTTCTAACAATTTACTTCTGTATTCTTCAAATTCCTCTCCAGATGTAAATACCATCTGTTCCTTTTCCTTCTCAACCTTGAGAAGACTATCAACCATTGAAGCCGGACGGTTTTTGCCCTGTTGTCCATCTTTGGTTTTCATCCATACAAGCATAGATAATCGATCCAACATACTTGCCTGGATTAATAAATCAGTTGGTACATTCTGCCCTGACATTGCAACTTTTATCCTTGAATCATCACGCAGACCAAATGAAAAAACAGCTACCTGATATGCAGGTAGCTGTCTGTAATCATAAATACGATACGTCTCAGCTAAATCACAAATCAAAGCATCTTCATCAGTTTTGATCATTCTGGAAAGGGTTACTATTTTTTTACATTCTGTGACTCGAAGATGTCTCGTACTTCATCCATCAACTTCTGAGTGGGTACCATCCCATCTTCACCACGGACGTGATCTTTCAACGCTGCCACTTGATCACCAAGCAACAGTTTAAGTAGCCGAGGTAGCACAAGTGGGTTTTCATCGATTTCGGCAATAGTTTCTACTACCTCATAGTTCTCCATCCGTTCCATACTGATATCGAATGGAAAACCCGTTTTAGTAGTCCCTTTAAATGATTTAGTTTCTGACATGTATTAAGCTCCTTTGATGTATTCGTAGTGAGTATTGCTTTCGCCATCTGGGAATGCTGTAAGAGTTGTTTGGTATCCGACTGTCTCAGCATCTTTGTAAGAGATAGTTCCGATACCTGTTACTTTTCCTTGAGGAATAACAATACGTTTCATAGTACCATCTTTCAAAATCATATCTACCACAACGCAATGGCTAGTTAATTCTTTTGAATTAGCCTTGATAGTGATACCTGTTTTAAGATCCCCACTAACATTATCAGCACCGTACACTTCCTTAAGCACATTGACGTTCAATGCTTCGATTAATGTATAAGTGAAAGTATCGGGTTTTTCTGTTTGTGAGGAGTGTACGATGTCACCACCCCATGCTTTGACGTTTTCAGATTCAGGGCTATTTTCATTTTCCAAGCCATCCTCTGAGATATATCCTAGAGATAAAAATTTAGCATTTAAGGCGGTTGTAGCATCTGTTGGTAGAGGAGTCCCAGTAGGTGCTGAATAGATTGCCCCCCCAATTTTAGGTTTTGCTGTCGTCACTAATGATGACGATGTTGTTTGAGTAGTTTGAGCTTCTGATCCCATTCCATTCTCCATTTCTTAAAAATAATTTATGTCAAATACCGCTTGATAACGATATTTTTTAGTTTCCGTGTCTGTAAAATTGTAATCACTGTTTAAATGAATTCCACTGATTTCATTCAGTTCAATCATGTTTTCGATAACTTGTTTCACTTTTTCATTCAATTCAGCAGCTTTCTGCATGCTGGTTGAATAACTCTGAAAAGCAAAGGTTGCAGTTTTGGCGTGGTTCTTCTTGGATCCTCTAGTCTTTTCAAGGATTACAAACTCTTTTGGCATGTTTGTTTCATGCTCAAAAAAAGACGGTACCGATAAATGGCCGTCAAGATATTTCTTGATAACAATTTCAATCATTTAATCCACCGCCTTCAAAAGAGTATTGTTTTTCATATTGTCCTTCTTAGCTTTATAGGTCTTTGCACTAACCATTGCATTAGCACGATTTTTACCTACATGAATATCTTTTACATATCCATCACCGCATCTAGCTTGAATATCAGATGCATATTGAGAAAGGACATTTTGCATAGGAGCAGATTTCATCAATTCAGCCACTCCAGCACGATTGAGCTTAAACTTAATATCACTCATAGCGTTCAACCATCACCTTCTTGTTCCAGACCAAAGGAAGCATTTCCTCAATCCCTTCAAGAGGAATCCCAAAAGTTTTCCATCTCTTACCGAAAAATAAAACTTCTTTATCTTCCCAATCATGAAGATCACCTTTTGGTATTGCTAGAGTATACTCTGCTTTCCGTCCAGTTAGATTCATCTGGCTTGTGATATCTTCCGTTGAAGATGGAGATATGAGGACATTATCCACCAATGTTTCAACTTCCTCAAAAATGGGATGACCAAAGTCATCCCTTCCCTTCTCAACGCTTTCTATAAGAGTGATTGTAATACCTTTAATTCGTCCCATAAAGATCAATCACCCCATATCTTTGCTTTTTGAAGCCTAAACGCTTCAGTTCAGAGTCCTTAATAAACAAGCCACCACCAGGCACCAAATAAGAGCCACTAAAAGAATATCCCATAGCAGATTCAGCCATTTGGGTCATTGGCTCCTGATCGGTTGATGTCATTAATGTACGAGCAACCACATCCACAGTAACAGATTTCACAACACTTTGATAAGATGGGCTGTCAAGCACCATCTTATCTAAATCTTTGCTGACTTTCTTAGCTTCCTCACGAAGAGAATCTGACACAATTTCCAACAGTGCCTTAGCTCTTCCTCGTTCGTCAAATTTTAAAGAACGCCACAAAGTTTCAAGGTCTTCAACTGTCGCAAATGTTGTCATTTTATTTACCCTTCATGTTGTTCTAACAGAGCAAGAAGGTCAGCCTTCTTAGCTCCTTTGTCGTATTCAACACCCAACTCATCTAAGCGAGCTTTAATTTGGGAGACAGTCAGATCTCCCTGACTGTCTCCTGCTGCTTCTTGGGAATCCACATTTTTTGTAACTTGATCAGCTGGAAGCCAATCGCCACCATTGATTGCATTTTCCGTAACAATCGTAGCCCCTGTTTTTACATTAATGTATTCCATATACTACCCCGCTTTCACAACACGAGCAAAACTATTGTTGTCCAAGATTCCCCATCCTAGGTAAATTTCAGCACGAAGATATACTTGGTTATAACCTTTCAAGTCTTTGCCAGAATTGTCTGGATCACCATATCGAATAACTTCAAGTGGGATTTGCTTAGCATATCCCCATTTCACCATGTTGGCGAAATCGCCAACAATAGCAACATCCTTGTTGGTTCCAACATTAAGTCCAACCGTTGTATTTACATCTACAGGTAAACCGTTAATAGCACCTGGATTTGCTCCCCATGCCAATTCTGGATAAAGGCGCTCATTAGCCGCATTCTTCATGCTAGCAAGTGCACTTGAAAATGTAGTATCAATAGCCATACCGCTAACGATATTATCAGCTCCTTGAATCATTTTCACTGCATCTTCAACATTTGCATCTGGATTGCTATCCGTGAAATTAACAGTTTGGGTAACAGCTTTATCAAAGCAGTTATTACCAATTACTGTAGACTCTTGTTTAGTACGTGGATTAACACCATGGAAAGCCATGATATCAATACCACGAGCTACTTTATTAGCGAATCCCTCATTAAATGATTTCAAAATATCGATTTTAGCTTCTTCTGATGCATAAATGAACTCATCAGATACACGAGCACCATACTCGATTTTAATAGGCACAATAGTTACAGGTTCTAGACTTGCACCACCATGCGTTTTCTTCCCGTTTTCTGCAACGATATCTACATCAGCATCTAATGAGAATGTAAATTCCTTTAATCCATTAAACGGAATAGCTTGCTGATTAGACAATTTAGCCAGTGAACTGTGACCTTTAACTTTGTTGATGAGGTCTGTCACAAGCATTGGGTCAAATAATGTACCTTTTGATAGTTGATCTGTCATATAATATTACTCCTTTATTCTTCAAAAACTAAACCTTGTACTAGGTTTTTATAAGACGTGTTTTCATTCTTTTCTAGAGCAGGCTCTAGGTTCCGCATTGGTGCGACATGTCCAATGGGTTTGATGAATGATGCCAAACGCTCCGCATCTGCTGTTAAACTTTCTTCATCAGCACCTTGCAAGCGATCAGCTAAGTCATAAGGTAATCCATTTTGCAAAGCAATCCGAGTTCGCAGATTAGCTGTCTCATAACCAGCGATTTGCTTCTGCATTTCCTCGAGTTGCTTGTCTGAATCATCCTTACTTTGCTTATTAGCTTCAATAGTTGACTTCAAGCTAATATTTTCTTCTTCCAATTCGGTAACACGAGATTTGATCTGGTCATAGTCTCCGTATTTCTCTTTCTCACGAGATAAGCGGGCCTTAATAGCAGCATCAAATTCTTCTTGTGTAGTAATTGGTTTAAATTCTGACATTCTCATGTCTCCTTTCTCCTGCTTTCCCGGCAGTTCGGTAATTTTATCATCAAAAAAAGCAGTCCTGTGACTGCTACTTTTTAATAACTGATTTTTTGCTTTTTCTTAGGCTTAGTTGTTACGCATGCCCAATGCGCAAGCAAAGCGCTGTCCATCAAAGAAATATCCATATCGTCAAAATGAGAGCGATAACCAAAACCACCATTTGAACCAATATTACGCTTATCGCAGTTAGTAGCCACTTTTGATAGAGATGGTTGTCCAGCATGGCAGATATTTTTTTGATAAATACCTTGCTCCCAAAGAGCATTTGCCACTATGATCTCTTTAACAGTTGGTAAGATGACATTCTTAATTTTGTAGTCCTTCAATTCTTCATCTAGAATCTTTTGACCACTTGCACCGTCAATAACGATTTGGGCCACATCTGCACTACGCAAAAAAGCCACTAGCCAGTCATTCCCATTGCGCACTGATTGACAATCTATAACTTCGACAAAAAATCGTCCATCTTTCGTCCGCACTGCAACGCTCATGGCAACGTTTGTACCATCTTGTCCATACTTAATCCCAACAAATAATTGTCCGACAAGATCAGGAATATCAGATACTTTTAATTCGTTCCATTCTGTTTCAGATATAGCAGACTTCTGATTGTAAGTAGGCCAGAAACCTAGACGTTGAACATTATGATCTAGTTTATCTTCACCTAACTCAGCTTCTACTTTTCGTTCATTCAAGTGATAACCCATTGATGGATTTGAATGATACCAGGCATCCACATCGTCAATCTCTTTTTCTTCAGAAACAGACCATTCAGCCCAACCAGAGTATTTCCCTTTACCGAATAAGCACGTTTCTCGATACTTAGTAAAGACTGTACCACTGGAAACTGGTGTAGGAGGAGTCCCACACATGATAGTCATTGGATTAGCACTATCGGTTACAGTATATTTCAAAGCAGATTCCTGCTCTGTTGTGTATTCCTGTGCCTCATCAATGATCAGCATATCGAATCCTTCACCAAGACCCCCGTTTGATGTCCTGGTACGGAATTGGACCACACCACCAGTTTTATATAATTCAATCCGTTCCTGTCCTTTGGCACGGATAGAGTTGAAATCTTCACCATCCACATATCCCATTTTCTCTAGGTAACGTTTAACCTTTTCAAATGAGGCGTGAGAAGTGGAAATACGATGAGCTGTGTGAAGGATGTTTAGTCCTTTATGCAGCCCCCAAATTTCACAAATGTAAAGAAGTTCTGACTTTCCGTTCCGTCGAGGAATAGAGTATCCAAATTTCTGATGCACCCATAAGCCATTTTTATCAACAGCCATCATAGGTAGTAGAAGGTTTTTTTGCCAAGAATAGCAAGAAAGACCAGTTTTTTCGTAAAGATCAATCGCTTCATTTGCTAATGAATTTTTCTTGACGTATTTTAAAATCACCGATTGAGTAGGATTCTGATTGCCAAGTTTTTTCCTAGCCATACTATAACCTTTCAATCGTAATCGCATGATAACCCTATCGCTGGGAGATATTGGATCACCTCCTAATCAAAGCCACAATAAAAGCACCCTTTCGAGTGCTTCAGTATTCTTATTTTCGGTCTGAAAAGAATTCAGCCCAAAATGGATTTTCTTTATCGAAGATTTCAACCTCTTCTGAGGTCATGTTTTGAGGGTAATCTTCGAAAAGGTTATAGAACTTTTCCTTATCAAACGTAAATAACATCAACCCTCTAGCAAACCATGACGTATCAACCCACCAAATTTTGTCATCGTGATTTTCTTTATAGCAATATTCAGACCAGTTTATTTCTTCATAATCATCTTTCATGGCCTTCAATTCCTTTCATTTGTTTAGAATCGGCTGTGTTAATGAAACTCAATATATTATGGAACTCAGGATTATCTTTCAATGAATCCGAATCGATAATACAACTATCCACTTCATACTTACCATGTCTTGTACTATGTGTTTTTTTACACTTGAATCTTTCTTTCAAAACAATGTTATCTAATGGTTTAAACCCGTTTGATATTCTGGATTGTAATTCCAAATATTCAAAACGGCCTTCATTTTTTCTTATGATAGCTGCATGTCTACCTGCCGCTAAATAATATTCATTCCCAGATTCTACCTTTTCCAACAATTCTCTGACAGCAGTAAAGTCATTTGTATTTTTAACAACATGCATTTTGACACCAGGAAGGTTTCCAATCATTTGGATTCTACTGTTTCTAGAGAAAAAGTCACAACTTTCCCCTCCTCGAAAATCTAAAACGGTATAACCACCCTTATTACCTATGTAAGCAAATGCTGCTGATGAACATGATCCTTTGGTTCTATCTCCACCACCAACAGCATCAATGATTTGCTTCTCTGTTAGTTTTTTACGACTTTTTTTGATAGGGTTTGAGGAAATTCCTTCTTGAAGCGCAAGTTTTCTCACTTCGCTCATTTGAGATTTCCCATTGATATCTTTTCTTGCTTCTATCTTATCACTTTCATCTGTTTTTCTCCAAATTTTGCTCCAAATGTCTTTAACTTTTCCACTTTTTGGATCATAGTCAACAGTACAGCGACAATGTTGATGTCTTCTATAAACATTTCTTGGAACTCTTGGATATCTATAGCTTCCTTGAACCTCTTGACACCAATCACAGCAATGGAGATAAGATTTTCTAATAATTTCAGGTTGTAATCCAGATTTATGATGAAACTCAGCATTTTTTTGAATACTATCATCTATGATAGACTGAGAAAAATTAACGATTGGCTCACCAAACAACCAACTGACATCTTCAAAATTCTCCTCAGATGCCAATCGATTAACTATGCCAGCGACCCTATCCTGATTCAATTCAGGAACTTGTACTTTCAAACTGATTTTTGCATCTGTATTTAGTTTCTTCTGAACATCTCTAGTATAACCGCTTATTATCTCATAATTACGCCCCAGCACGTCCGTCAACAAACGTTGAGCAATATTGTAATACATTTTACCGTCTGGTAATTTATCAGCGCTCAGAGAAGCTCCTAGAGCTTTAGAAAGAATCTCTCCAACTTCGATAGCAAATTCATTTGCTGTTTTATAAGTTGCTTTTTTAGCTTGTAGTTCCGCAAAAGCTCGACTAACAACCTCGCTCTTTCCATATTCGCTTTCAAAGCGTTCCTGAACTTCTTTTAGGATACCAGGTAAGACATCATGTTCCATCTGGATCTCCTTCTTTCACCACAGGCACAGCAGACATATCACCTGCAATACCAGTAAGGTCTCTAATTGTCTCAGCACTGATGTATCCAGGTAACGCCTGATTCAATTTAAGAGCACCATCACCAATCATGGTCATCATATTAGCATCCGCTTCAAATAGTGGTTCCCATTTAACGGTTGTTTTTACGAATTGGCTTCTTTCATAATGAAACTCATCACGCAAACAAGCGGCTACGTAAGCTACATTCAGGAAGCCAGCTCCTAGTGAACGTTGTGCCTTCCGTCCTGCCAAACGCAAGTTCTCGTGACTAGCTTTAATGGCTTCTACAGATGATGGATTATCTGAAACAAATCCTAAATCATCCAGAGTCAGTCCCATTTCTCCAGCAAATCCAGCTGCTGCTGTTTTCAACTGTTCTGTAAATGGTGTCATACTAGCAGTTGTAAACTGTCCAATGCTAGGCTTTTCTCCAGTGTCACTTGCTGAGATGGTTAGTAGACTAGAAACTGTTGCTTTCCATTTTTCTAGAGGTTCCGCATCAGGATCTAGTCCAATGATGTATTTCTGCGGCCAAGAGTAAAATTCAGCAGTAATATCAGCCCGTTCTAAAGTCCGTTTAGCGTACTTTTGATAATACATCCCTGCTCTAGTAATCCGTGAACGACCAAAAGGACGAACTGCATCAGGTCTATGAATGACAGGTACCAATAATGGAATATTAGCTGGGTTAGTAACTGAATAATGATCTTGCCCCTTTGGAATAAAGTGAGTAGCATTTGGTTCGAAATAGGCCTCTAGGATTGGTTGACCATAATCATCACGAGCCAGCACCGCATATCCCTCGACTAATAGACCAGTGATTGGATCAATGATTCCTGTTGCATTGCTTGATTCAATCACTTGCAATCTCACTTCATCATTTTCCCCTTTAGAAAGGTAGATAAAACTACACGATCCAATCAAGGCTGATAATATCGCACTATCAAAGAAAATATCAGGATTGTTTTGTTCAAAAATCTCTGTAACTTCAAAATCATCATTTTCAAATTTTCGAAATACTAAACGATCTGCAAGACTATCTACACCTTTTGCTGTCCATCCCAAAGTTGATTTATATTGAGCACGAACATTTACAGGAATAGTAATCCCTATGGGGGTATCATTATTTTTCATTGCATAATGTTTATACCGCAAATTAACCCTGGGCCTGCAAGATTCTAATTTTCTTCTAAGATATTCAATTCCTCTTAATTCCAATTTCTTATCCTTTCGTTTTGGCACGAGAAAATATGTACAGTGACGGCGTGAAGCTCGGCCAGAACCGAGGGGAGGGGGTAACCCCCCTATCAGTTCTGGGTCAACTGTGGTATTTCAGCCAATTGGTTGATTGTGGCAAATTGCGATTTCCAACAATTGCATTTTTTTCAAAATTTTGTTCAGCATATAACTTATCAGATTTTTGTCTATTGCATTGCCAATGCGCAAGCTGTAAGTTCTTGATGTCTGATGGATGTCCATTCCTATTCACTGGAATGATGTGGTCTATTACTGGGGATAGTGGGTGAGGGTACCTGAGTGATTTATCTACAGACTGGCCACAGATCCCACAGGTATTCTGAGTCTTGAGTAGTATCTTCTTATTCTTTTCAAATGCTACTCGATGTGGTCCGTTACGGTCTGCCCGTAGTTCTTTCATGGTATACCTCGATTGTCTTCTCTGTTTTATATCATCCTACACATCTCACCCTCGTTCCCTTATTCGGTATCAATACCCTGGTATTGAATAGTGGGGGATATTATTTTGTTAGATAGGGGGGGAGTAAATCAATGTGGGAGGGTGTAATAATTAGGCCTGGTATTTTTAAGTTGATAGGCGTTATTTTATTAGAGGGGGAGGGTCTTTGAATTTAACATATCTTATATTCTGTTAATTTGAAGCATGAGCCTTTCTACCCTACTCTCTCATATATAAGTGAGCCATCATCAATAAATGAATTTACTTTATCTCATTTTGTTAAAGACATAGCCTTAATAAGCAAAATTCATCATGCTATTATCTAGCTCATCCTGCTTGAACCCTATATAACCCAGTGTGATATCTGGTGAAGAATGATTAAATAACTCCATCAATATTCCAACATTTTGATTCTTTCTGTAGTGATGGTATCCAAACGTTTTCCTCATAGAGTGTGTTCCGATGTTTGTTAATCCAATATGCTCTCCTGCATCTCTCAAGATCTGATATGCTGCCACTCTACCAATGTGTGTTATTCTAAGTCCTTCATTGCTCACCTTCTTTCTCGAAGGGAACAAGTAATCATAATCCTTTAATTCATTTTCTTTTATATAATGATCCAGGGCTTTTCTTAGAGCTGGGTTAATAGCGAACCTTTTTGTTTTACCTGTCTTTCGTTCAGTAACTTCAATGTGAGTTCCTTTAACACTTCTTACTTTCAAGGGCAGGATATCACTAACTCGCATTCCTGAATACAGCCCTGTAACCATCATTACATAGTCTCGTTCATTCTTACTCTTTAAGTAATCCTTCATACGTTCAATATCATCTGTATCCCGAATCGGTTCTACTTTACGCATTTACCTACTCCTTTCAAATAAAAATAGTCAGTCCATTAGAACTGACTTAAAATATTAGCTGTATGGGATTCGAACCCATGCCACCCCGAATCTCTCTGGTGAACAGCTAACCAAAAATACTATTAGGAGATCTACAAAAAACTACCAGGCCACCGCCTTCATTTTCTGATAATACTATTTTAAGTCATATTTTGTGTTATGTTTACCGTATTTTTACCGCAAAAATACCGTTTTTTTATTACATACTAGCACAGCATCTCGATACTGCTCTGCAAACGCTAATAAAGCATTGTTGTACAGTTCCTGAAATTTAGTCCTCTCTATACCTAGATAGTTGTAAATTTCGTAGTTTAGATCTTTTTGATTTTTAAGAAACTTGGAAAATAGTATATACCGATAAGTAGGATTGAATAGCCTGCTTACCGCTTGTTCAATTTCTTCTAACTCAATCATTGCATCAACACGTCGAACTGCTAAATTTTCGACAGCTTTATTAGGTCCTGCTCCTCCCCTGGGTTGAAATGTGAATTCCTGCGTTACTTTTTGAATTGGGTCATCACATGCTATTTCTCTCCAGCGTGGATATTCTGAGAGCTTTTTCTTAGCTCTCCTTATTGTTTCTTTTTCATCGATATCATCAAAAAGCTGCATTCTTCACCTCCGTTTCCTGAATCGCTACATCACTTATTCTATCTTGCTTTCCACTTCCGATTTTGTTTCTTAATCTTAAAATCTTTAACGATCTTTTTCCACTCGCTATCACACGAGCAGCGTAGAAAGTGATTTATTCTTTCTTTTAGACTTTCATTTTCTATCTCTAGAGCTTCAATCTCTTTGTAGCATCGTCGAACTTCTTCACGATAGAAATCATCAAATATAATCATACATACCTCCTAAAATGGTAAGTCTCCGTCGCTGATATCCATTGGATTTGAAGCATAAGAAGGTGGCATTTGTTCCATTATCGAATTTTGATTTCCTGAATTATCACGTTTTTCTAGAATTTGAAAATTCTCTGCTACAACCTCTGTGACATAAATACGTCTACCATCTGTCCCTTCATAGTTTCTTGTTTGGATACGTCCAACAATTGCTACAAGGTGCCCTTTCTTGGTCCAGCTTGCAAAGCGTTCTGCTTGTTCACGCCACATCACGCAATTTACAAAATCTGCATCGTATTCTCCATTGGAATTTTTAAAATTCCTGTTGCAAGCTATTGTAAATTGTGCGGCAGCGATATCTGAAGGAGTACGTTTCAACTCCACATCCTTTGTTAATCTTCCGATCAAAGTTACATTATTAATCATTATTCTTATCCTCCTACTCCGTTCTGTTCGGCAATTTCTTTCAGCTTCTGAGCTCGTTCATTCTCACGCATTTGATACTCTCGATTTAATTTATTTAGAATAGTATCCTGCATTGTATTTTTTTCAGCCATGCGCTGAATACTTAATTCGTGCTCTTTTACTTCCCATTGCAAATCCCTATTTTCTTGCTCAAGTTTTCTTATTCGTGTGTTTAGATTTATGCTTGATAGAAAGAGTATTAAAAATAGAGCTGCAATATTAACAATCAGTAATTGATTTTTGTTCATACTCTTCAATCTCCTTGTCTAAATCTCTGACTTTACGTTTCATCCATTCTTTGTTCGCTGTGGCATTTTGTTTTCCTATTTGATTACACAAAGATATGAACAATTTCTCATCTTCTAGTCTTTTTTGATAGGCATTTCTTGTTTTAACTAATGTCTCTAATTTCATCTTTTTTATCATCCTCTATATTTGATAGAACAGCCACTAAAATGGCCCAAATCAGACCAGATAGCCAGACTGCTGCGAATAGTAAATAGATAAAGTTTTGTAGGTTCATTAGTTGTCCTCCCAGGCGTTACCGATAATTTCCAGAATTTCAGAAACAACCTTAGCATCTTCTTCAAAATCTTCTAAAGATGTGGAACCAGCAAAAAATTGTTCTATCCCTTCTTCGTCCAACATATAAAAACCTAATGTCTGATGATTTTTGATTGTCCTTGTGAACTCGCCATCAGTCACTATATCCCCCTCGAAGATTTCTTTGCCGTTCTTATCAAATAGCCCTGTGGATTGCATGAGAATGATATTTTCATCTCTTGGTCGTAATTCGATTTCTTGGTTTCGATTTCTGTAAATCTCAGCCATACCATTCATGGTTTTTGTTTCTTTATCCCATGCTCTAAATTTTGGAATCATCTTGCACCTCCCATAAAGTTATTAACAAGGTTTTGCTGTTCTGTGTTGATTAATTTGTATTTATAGTTTATCAATGGGTTCATGATGTCATTTACCAAAGCAGACTTCAAAACAATCCCATCTACTTTTGAAGCCCTACTATGGCCGATTTTTATTTTTATATCATGCCCGTTGGCAATATGTTCGAGATCGTTTTTTGATAAGGCTATTTCAATAACTCTCATTCCGTTACCTCCTCAACTTCAAACAACGGGCTGTTGAATGCTTCTGCAAATCCAGTATCTTCTAACTCTTTGCGAGTAAATTTCGATTTTAATCTACTTTGTAAAAAACCTAAGAAATCCTCGTCTGTATTTCTGACAAGATACTGATTTACGGCTTTGATCTTAACTGTATACTTTGGTTCTTTCTCGACTGTGTACTCGTCAAGCCAAGCTCTGGCGAATGTTTCTTGATTTTTTGGATTAGATATCCAGCCATTGACTCCAAACGGCGTGTAAGTAAGTGCTTCATGGAATCGCCTTTTTTCGCTTTTACATTTTTCAATCCAATCCGCCACATACTGAGGTACTGTGACTTTCTGCGATTCGTCTAGCAACTCAATCAATTCCAACGCTGTTAATTTATCAATCATCGGTCTTGGTCTGCTGCAATCTGAAGGTAAATGAGCAATACTCTCAATCAGCTCTTTTTTATTCATTATCATTCCTCACTTCTAACCACAGTCAGATTTCCTGTTTTTTTACCTTGAGCATGCAATTCTGCATAATACTTAAGCATACCTGCATTCTTGCCACTTATGTGACTCAATCCTTTAAGTGGTCCTCGACAGATGTACCTGCCATCTTTATACAATTTGTAATCTGCTAACTCTTCAGGATCCCCAACTATGGAACTCTCTGTCACACCAAAATAATCACAAAGACATTGAACTTGAAACTCTCCTAACTGCGCTCTACCATTTAACCATGAAGTAACTGCATCACTCCCATATCCTAATTCAAAGGATAATTGTTTCCTAGTCATACCTCGACTTGCTAGGAGTAATTGCACTTGTTGTTTAGCATGTTCAATCTGATTCTTTGTGTACTTGCTCATTCTCTAACTCCTTTACTAAAGAACTGAGGAATGCTAAAGATTCTTTTTTACCTGCGATTTCCTCAAGAACCCATACCAAATTGCGGAAGGCTTTTTTCACATCCTCTATGCCGTTCTTCTTTTGGAATCGTAAAAGGTATTTCATTGAATTGCCCCAGGCCCATCCTGCCTTTCCTGCTAAATCACCTATGAAGTTTTCTATCACATCAATTGCTTCCATCCCATTTTTTCCATGATAATGGCTGGGGTTGTTGATAGTATCATACTGTTTCACTTTGTTTTCGCCCATCATAAATCCTCCTCTTTCACCCAAACACCGTCAACTAAGCGCCCTGTTCGATCTTTGATCTCTTCGTACGCCAAGCCTAAACACTCTGTAAAATCGATATTCAAAAACTTAGATACTCGAATCAATTCAAATGCTACATTTTTTAATTGATAATTTTGGCGATTAAAGTAAGCAGCAACTGATTGATCTAGCAATAAAATAAAATGATCTTCTTCCTTGTTAGAATTCGTAGAAGGAACTGATTCTGTATGTGGAAATACTTCTTTCGTATCAATTCCTAATTGTAGAGTAAGACCAATTAACACTACAGCAATGTCTCCGATACTATCTCTTACAACATCATCTTGTTTTTTTGCTAGCCCACTAGCTAATTCCCCAATTTCCTCAAACAATTTTAAAAATTGTTTATCAGGATTCTGAGTCTGTAAATTACGATCATAAAACCATTTTTGAGTTTTCTTAATTAACTCAATTAATCTTTTGTTTTCCATTAATACCTTCTGCTTTCCATCCCATTAGGGAATTTAAAAATATGTTTACTCGCACCTTTGAAAATTCTATCTGCAAGTGCTGGATTATAAATTTTTTTGATATCGCTACTAGATAAGTTAGTATTTATAAAAGTCGTCTGTCGATTGTCCAAGATCTTGAATAGAACCCTTTGTCTCCATTCATTTGCTTGTTTGAGAGTATCACTCATGCTACTCTCTTTCCCCAGATCATCGAGAAAGAGATAATCTACATTGCTAAACATTTCTACAGCATGACTTTCTGTAAAGTCGCCTTTTCCACCAAAGCTATTTTCTATCTCAGTAAACAGTCTAGTTACCGATACGAAAATAATACTTTTAGGAGTACCTATGTCCTTGAATTTATTGTTCAGAGCAGAAGCTAAAGCAATTGATAGATGACTCTTACCGACTCCAGGAGGCCCGGTGATAATCACATTTCCTGTTTCTCCCTTCACATAGTCTCTTAGCATCCTTTTTGAAAAATTTAAACCTTGCTCTGCACTCTGATTATCAGTGCTAAAGTTATCTAGATTTTTCCCAATCAACTCAGCAGGAAATAAGCTGAAGCGATTGAATGCTTCAAATGTTTTAGCTAATTTCGAATTGATTGCTGCCTTATTATTTAACTTGTGCTCAATTTGTTTGATTTCTTCTTTTTCACACTCAGGGCATACCTGCAAATATTTCAATTTTCCAGCAATAACTACCGGACTCTCCCATAATTGGCAAGAGTGCACTTCACAGATTTTATCTAGTAACTTTTTTCTTTCAATATCTTTTAGAGCTTCCATTAGAATCCCAGCCTTTCATCAACTGCTGGAGCAAATGATCTGACATTGTTTGGCATACTACGATTGAGATAACTATCAAATTTATTTCCAAAAAGCGTTTGAGGTTGTAAATATCGTTCGTAATCTGTTCCCATCCATGTAGCTGCCATGACATTGATTACATGTTTAAAGTCTTTTAATTCATAACCTTCCTTCAAACGTGCCTTAATGTATTTATGATGGCTAGCTGTATTTTTGTTGAAGTTCTTCTTTGTAACCTGATTGAGATAAGTAATAACTTCCTGACAAATCGACTTAATATTGTTATTATCAGTATCGTTAATATCTATCTTGTTTGTCTGTACTTTTTCCAGTTCAAGAACTGTATTTTCTACAGCTCCATGCTGTACTTTTTCCATTTCAAGAACTGTATTTTCTACAGTTCCATCAACTTGACTGATATAAATTCTATTTGGTAGATTATTTCCTTGTCGAACCTCTTCTAGTAAGCCCACCTCTCTTAATTCTTTCTTCACTTTAATGATTGTTTTTTCACTGCTATTTAAATCAATCATTAATTGCTCATTTGTATAATATTGAAAAACATTTCCCTTTCGATCATGCCAACCATTTTTTACCGATAGTTCAAGCCTACCAAACAGTAACATATACATTAGTTTTGCATTGTTACTAAGTTTTTTATATTTTTTATCATAAATAAATGGTTTAGGAAATTTAAAGAAAGCTAGAAAGCCTGCTACTTCAGATTTTTTAATCATTTATTGTACCTCCATATTTGTAAATTTTGTAAATTCTTTGTGGAAGAATAATTTGACGGTACCTAACCCCCCATGACGGTTCTTTTCAAAGATCACTTCTGTCACATTATCATCTTCCTCTTGTCCCTCACGACGGTAGTAAGAATCGCGGTAAAGAAATGCTACAATATCAGCATCTTGTTCAATTGATCCTGATTCACGAAGATCTGACAGAACTGGCCTTTTGTCATTACGTTGTTCTACTCCACGAGAAAGTTGACTAAGTGCAATTACTGGCACTTTTAATTCCTTAGCTAAAATCTTTAATTGTCTAGAGATCTCAGATACTTCTTGCTGTCTATTTTCTTTTCCTCTGCCAGTAATCAACTGTAAATAATCAATAACAATCAAACCTAACTCTCCTGTTGTTTGAGCTAATTTCTTTGATCGTGCTCGGATGTCAGAAATTCTAATGCCAGCGGTATCATCAATATAGAGTTGAGCCTTTGATAACTGTTCCTGTGCTAAGAGCATTCGCCTCCACTCGCTATCAGATAACTTTCCTGTCCGAATGTGATAGGCTGGAATCACTCCTTCAGCGGATAACATGCGTTCTACTAGACTCTCAGCTCCCATTTCAAGTGAGAAGATAGCTACTGGTTTACCTGCTCGTATTGCGACATTTTGTGCAATATTTAGAGCAAATGCTGTTTTCCCCATAGCAGGTCTAGCAGCCAAAATAATTAAGTTGTCTTCATGTAGTCCTGTTGTTATTTTGTCAAAATCTGTAAAACCTGTAGCAAGGCCAGTAACATCTCCAACGTGCTTAGATCGTTCATCAATTCTGATATTAGTTGAATCCAATACATCCATGATATTTCTAAAACCTGAGTATTGATTGGCACTTACCGATGTTAGTGTATTTTCAAGTCTTACTATGACATCATCTAAATCTTGGTGATCTTCATATACTGTTTCAAGTGCTTTACCTAAATTATTGATGACCTCTCTTGCTTTAGCTTTTTCGGCAACAATCTTTGCATAATGTTCAATGTGAGCACTTGTAGGAACTGAATTTATCAAACTAGCAAGAAAAGCCATTCCGCCAATACGCTCAAACTCTCCAATTGAGTCAAGTGCTGATTTTACAGATACAGAGTCAATTGGTTCTCCCTTGTCTGCCAATTCTTCCATAATGTTGAAGATAATACCGTGAGATAATTTATAAAAACTTTCTTGTGTTAGGAGTTCTGATGCGATAAAGATTTTTTCCGGATCAACGAAAATTGATCCAAGTACCGCCTGTTCAGCTAGTAAGTCGTGAGGCAGGATATTTGTTTTTTCTGCCATTTTATCGCTCCTTATCTACGATATCCAAAACGCATTGCTTGCCGGGCTTCTTCGATTTGTTGTTTTTCCTTGAGCAACTTTTTTAATTCCCGTTTTGACTCTTTGCATCGTTGGCTAATTGCACTTACCATGATCGCCTCAAATAACACCACGATTACCAATACACCAATAATAATTTCATTTAACATTTTCTGATCTCCATTTCTTGTTATATTCATCTAAATCAATTGCCAATACTGCTGCTAAATTCTTTTGTTCAGTTAGTATTTGCCTTTTGTAGGGTGCCAAACCTGCATCTCGTTCTTCCTTTGTTTTTGGCAAGAAGTACCCATTTGGTTTTTCTTTTTTTGCAACAACAGGATGTCCAAAATTTACTTTAAGGCTTTCTACAATAATTTCTAATTTTCGTTTACTTAAATTGAAACGTCTTTGTAAGACTCTGGCTTGAATTGGCGTTTCAAATGATGCACTTTGTAGGATTGTGTTTAGCACCTGTGTTTCTAATAATGTCATTTCCCTAGAAACTGCCATTTTTATCTCCTTTGCTATCTAAATAACGATATTACTTTGAATGAATTGATCTAATTCATTCTTGTCAACTCGTTTTGTTCCATCAATTTGATAAAGATTCAATCCCATCTTGATCCATTTTCTGATGGTATTGGAACTGCAATCTGCATAGTGCGCTGCACTTTCTAGTGACAACCAACGTTTCTCTGATATCTCCTGGTCTAAGAATTCAGTGAAAGATTCTTTAAATTGAACTCGAACCACTGATCTTATTCCATTTTCAAATTCTTCACTTAGAATATTCATTGTTATCTCCAATTTGTGTTATACTATTAGTAGTTTCTTTTCTAGAGCGCCTAACCTCGTTAGGTGCCTTTTTTATACTTCTTAATCCTCGAATTTTTCCCATGATTCGTTAATCCGTAACTTTTTGTTAATTCGTAGTTTCAGATCATCGCTACCTTTTCCATCTTTGAAAAGTTGTGTGATAGCTGATGGACTAACACCTACAACAATGGCCAAGTCTGTCTGTGACCATCCACGTTTTTCAATTCGATCTTTTACAAGCTCGATCCACTTGCGATGTTGTTGGCTCATGTAACTTCCTCCTTTTTGAAAATAAAAAATGCCCTATCTAACTGATAGAGCATGTGATATAATATTTAATGGCACTTCTACACCGCCTGCGAAAGGAGGTGAGATAGCCCATGATAGAACTAATCCTTAAAACTATCATCGGACCGATTGTGGTCGGTGTCGTTCTTCGTTTAGCTGATAAATGGCTGAACAAGGACAAATAGTGTCAAAAAAAGACCCCAAGCTTAATGTGGAAGTTAGCCTGGGGTCTTTTCTAGTCCATGATATAGAACTAATCCTTAATTCCCCTATATTATCTCACATGCTCTATTCAATTGTCAAGGGGCAAAGTTAAAGAGTTAGTAAATTAATTTATAAAACGCTTGACAACTTTCACCCAAAAGGTTAAAATGTAGGCATAGTTAAAAACTTGATAAAACCTTACATCTATCAATTATCTTGCTCGCCAAAGCTATTTATTTTTAGATAAGTTTTAACTTCGTTTTTTACTAACTCATTAACTTACAAAAACTATTTTACACCCAATTAGGTGTATTGTCAACAGTTTTACACCTAAAAAGTTGAAATATTTTTTGTTATGCTTCTGAAAGGTTGAATTAACAATGTTTCCGACATACGAAAAAATTAAAGAACTTGCCGATAAAAGGGGAATTTCTCTCACGAAACTAGAAGAGGATTTAGGTTACAGCAGAAATACACTCTATAAGTTGAAATCTCAAAAACCTAACGCTGAGAGAATATCGGAAATCGCTGACTACTTCAACGTGTCCACCGACTACCTATTGGGACGCACTGATAATCCAAAAATTACAACAGGCGGTGATGCTTCTGCACCGCTTGACCTTCGAGACATCGCTGCACAATCTATGTTGTTCGATGGTAAACCACTTACTGAAGAAGATATTGATTTTATTACAGCAGTCTTGGAGGCACACTTAAAAAATAAATAGAGGTGCATTTATATGACTGTGAAAGAGCTTTGTGCCCTTGAGGGTGTATGCTTATGTTACTTTGATGGAAGCGAATGGCATAGCCCAGGCTTCTTCAATCCAGCATTAAAAGTCCTTGCTATCGATATCAATCTATCGGAGCAAGATCAAAAACAAGTAGCCCTACATGAATTGGGACATAAAGAACATACTCCAGTCCAGTATGAGGTTAATAGGGAGTTGTGTGAACTTCAAGCTGATCGTAGCATGATTCATCATTTATTAGAAGAAGAATTAAAAACTATGGATGATGTGTCAGAATTTAATTACATCCATTTTATGGAACGGTATAATTTAAAAACCATCGCTAATGAAACGATGGTAATAGATGAATATAAATCTTTAATTAATTAAAAGGGGAATTATTATGGGATTTTTTGATAATGTTAAACAAGAAAGTTCTTTTTCTGAAGCTTCAGGAGCAACTGGATTAAACTATGTTGTGCTTCAAGTAACACTTAAAGAAAAGTTATTTGGTACTGGATCTGGAAACCTCACTGAACTTGAAAATGTGATTAACAAACAAGTTGCCAAAGGATACCGACTCCATACCATTAGTACAGCTAACGGGGGCAGCAAGGGCCTAGGTGGAGGAGATCGCATCCAGGCTACAATGGTGTTTGAGAAAATTATTTAGTTAGATCTTTTTATTATCACCTTCACAAAAGATATTGGAGAAAATATGAAAGAAATAATTTATTTAGATACAAATCTAGTTAATTCATTATTAGCACAACTTAACTCAGGCCTGATTACAAAATTAGTGAACGAAGATGGCGAAAGTGACGCTAGGACAGAGGGGAGCACAGAACAAGCTACAAAAAAAGGTTCAGTCGGTATTTCAGCCTTATTAAAAGCTGAAGGTGATTATTCTTCTACAACAATAGATAACTATAACTTTGTCTTTTCCAAATCAAACAAAAATTTAGTAGAAACTGCACTTGATGATTACTCATTAGATTTGCTTATCAATGGGCTTGAAGCAAAACAACTCATCAAACTAGCTGATTACAAAGACGGTGACTTAATTTCTACATCTGGAGAATTGACAGCTTTCAACTTTGAACAGTTAGCTGAAGCAAGCGACCTTGAAGAAATTGGATTTATGCTCCCAGGATATGACGAATTTAAATCACTGCGCTCAGAATATTCAAAAATAAAAGATAAACAAAAGTATTTAGCAAGAACAAAAGACATTCAAAAAGAGCTTGAAACGAACGCTTGGAACAATTTTGATATACTAAAAAATATGTCAGCTTACTTAAAAAAATTATTACCTGAAACAAATTTAGTTAAGATTAACGATACCTTTAGTATTTTGCCTCTAGAGTTTCTTAGAGTTCAAAATATCCAACTCAGCTTTATGCAACTAGGTAAAAGAAAAATAAAAATGTTAGGTATTTGTTCATCAACTATTGACGAACAAACAACTAACGACTTATCATATATGAGTGATGGTAACAAAATAATAAAACACGCACCGACTACAATTCTAAGTATTATGCTTAGTTCGTTTGGTGTCATTAATGTAGGAGACCACCTAGTAAGACCTATTGCTATTTATTTCGAGGACTAAATAAGTGACCATATCTTTGATTGAACAGCTCTCTTTTTAAAGTTAGTTCTTCTTCACCGACTTGGATATCCTTATGAATTTTATCAGCGAACTCCTTGTGATGCAATTCCATTTCTTTTATAGATTGCTCTATTTGTTTTTGTTCTTTGTTAATACGAGTAAAAAAAGAAAACATGTCACTGCACCACCTTTCAATATTATTTTACAACGAAGATTAACAAAAAGCAATAAAAATCCCCACACCGCCTGCAAGCTAAAATGTGAGGATGTGCTGTATAGAAAGAATGGCATTAAAAAGCCCTCTTTACTATACCCATTTTAACAAGAAATGAGGTAAAAATCAATGATCAAAAAATATAAAAAAGGTGATGGTTTCGCTTACTATTTTAAAGCCTATCATGGAATTGATCCTTTAACTGGAAAGAAGATTGTAACTCTTAGGCGTGGTTTTAAAACCGAACGTGAAGCTAGACTTGCTGAAGCTAAGTGTTTGGCTGATTATGAGAAGAAAACATTTAGAACCAGAAATACAACTACTACTTTCAAACAGGTATATGAAACGTGGAAAGAGCATTATAGAAATACAGTTAAAGAATCTACCTATGTTAGCCAAATTGACAAAGCAGATAGACTTATTGTCCCTCATTTTGGAGATAAGCCCATAAATAAAATTACTCTATCCATGTGCCAAGCTCAGGTCAATAAATGGGCTGAGGACTATAAGAGATTTTTTGGGATCATCAGCATTGCTAATCAGATATTTGATTATGCAATATCTATGGAATTGATTGATAGCAATCCAATGAGAAAAACTCTAAAACCAAAAAGAAAAAAGAAAGATAAGGAAGAGCTTGAACAATTCTATAATAAAGAAGAACTGAAAACTTTTTTCGAAATGGTCCAGAAGCTTGATGACATAGAAATGCTCACTTTCTTCCGTCTGTTGGCTTTCACAGGAATGAGGAAGAATGAGGTTGGTGCATTAAGATGGACCGATATTGATTTAGAGAGCGGACAACTAAAAGTTAATCAAACACTAGCCAAGGGAGAAAACAATAAAATCATATTTCAAACTCCAAAAACGAAAAAAAGCCAGCGAACAATATCGCTGGATCCAAAGACTATTGATATTTTGAAAGATTGGCACAAATTCAGTACAAAAGGCTTATTATTTAAAAATGAATCAGGCAGCCCTAAAAGTATTGTACATGTCAATAACTTGCTGAATCGAGTTTGGAGAAGGTATCCTGATTTCAAGCGTATCACTCCTCATGGATTCAGACATACACATTGCTCCCTACTGTTTGAGGCTGGAGCAACGATCAAAGAGGTCCAGGAACGACTAGGACATGAAAATATACAAACAACAATGGACATATATGCTCACGTTACCCAAAAAGCAAAAAATGAAGTTGCTGACAAATTTGCTTCCTACATTGGTTTTTAGAATATGGGTATCACCGTGGGTATCAAAACAAAAAACAGGCTCTCCGAATATATCGGAAAGCCTTATTTTATGCTATTTAAAGCAATTATTTTGCGATTGGGTAAACAGAAACTTGTTTTTTATCGCGACCTTTACGTTCG